>ENA-OQHD01000314-OQHD01000314.1-human-gut-metagenome-genome-assembly--contig:-NODE-314-length-19120-cov-3.047491_pt1 | contig 19120 bp, 35 predicted proteins | sample MGYA00242560_ERZ504711 | MGnify/ENA primary metagenome ERZ504711 (study PRJEB26092, sample SAMD00036198) | human gut metagenome | host: Homo sapiens | study: EMG produced TPA metagenomics assembly of...
AATTTTTATGTCTCAATTTTTGCCAAATTAACAAGATTTTTTGTGCTTGTAGCCAATGCCGCATTCATTTTGGCCCGGTTCTTTTGCATCCAATGCAAAAATATGCTACAATGTCAAAAAATATTGAAAAGGGTGTGGATCTCTCTTATGGCACGAAGCGACGGCTACAATACCAAGACCCGTCAACTGATTTTAGATTATCTCATCAACAACCGGCAGCACGCGGTGAGTGCTTCCAACATTCTGGAGCATCTGGAAGAGCAGGGCGCAAGGCCCCAACCCCACCACGGTGTACCGCTATCTGGACAAGCTGGCCGGGGAGCAGCGCATCATGAAATACGTTGCCGACAAGGGCGAAAAAGCCGTGTTCCAGTACGTGGACGAGGGCCGCCACTGCCGGGAGCATCTGCACCTCAAGTGCGTACAGTGCGGGCGCATCTATCATCTGGACTGCCACTTCATGGACGAGGTGCGCGCCCACCTGATGGCAGAGCATGGCTTTACCCTGCAGTGCGAGGGCAGCGTTCTGTATGGTTTGTGCCGCCACTGCGCCCAAAAAGAGGAACAGTCCGACTCTGATGGTCAAACCGCACAAAAATTGCGCCTGCTGTGTTGACACGGACAAAAAGCCGTGATACAATGCATGCAAGAAAAAGCGTTGACCGGGAAAAGTAAGGTTTCAATGTCCTCTTTCAGAGAGTGCGGGTAGGTGGAAGCCGCGCAGAGAGCGAAACCCGAACGAACACCCGCAAGCTTCACCCTGAACCTGTTTGTGCAGCAGTAGGGGCCGACGTGCGCCGCTCGTTATCGCGGCAGTGCTTTCAACGGGGAGAGCGCACAAAAGTGACTGGCATGGTTTTATGCCGGTAATTTAGGTGGCACCACGGATACGGCAGCATATTCGTCCTAGCGATTGGGATGAATGAGCTGCCGTATTTTTTATTTAAAAAGAGGGGTAAGAAATATGTGTTGTGTTATGGGCTATACCGGGCACGATCTGAGTGCCGCCAAATTCAAGGAATACCTGCTGCGCACGGTCATGCGCGGCCCGGACGACCAACGTGTGGTGGAAGGGCCTTTTGGTCTGATGGGCTTTGGCCGCCTTGCCATCATGGGCCTGACGCCGGAAGGCATGCAGCCCTTCTACCGCGGTGCCGACTGTGTGGTGTGCAACGGCGAGCTGTACGGCTTCCGCTTTGAGAAAGAGATCCTCAAGCGCCGCGGCTACAAGTTCCAGTCCGACTGCGACTGCGAGATCCTGCTGCCGCTGTACTATGAGTACGGTCTGGATATGTTCCGCCACATGGACTCCGAGTTCGCGCTTATCATGTACGATTCCCGCAAGGACCGGCTCATCGCCGCCCGCGACCCCATCGGTATCCGTCCGCTGTTCTACGGCTACTCCAAGTCCAGCCACCAGATCGCATTCGCCTCCGAGATGCAGAACCTCATTGGCTGGTGCGACGACATCGGCCCTTCCCCATTGGCAGCTACTACTGCGATGGCCGCTTCGTCCGCTATGAGGACATTGCCGATGTGCCCGCCCCCATGCAGGACGACATGGACACCGTGCTGCGGAACATCCGCGAAAAGCTGATCGCAGGCGTAGAGAAGCGTCTGGACGCAGATGCCCCTGTGGGCTTCCTGCTCTCCGGCGGTCTGGATTCCTCGCTGGTGTGTTCCATTGCCGCCAAGAAGCTTGGCAAGCCCATCCGCACCTTTGCCATTGGCATGGACACCGATGCCATTGATCTGAAATATGCGCGCCAGACCGCAGAATATCTAGGCAGCGAGCACCACGAGATCATCATCAACCGGGATATGGTCATCAACAGTCTGGAAGAGGTCATCCGCCTGCTGGGCACCTGGGACATCACCACCATCCGCGCCAGCATGGGCATGTACCTGCTGTGCAAGGCCATCCACGAGCAAACCGATGTCCGCGTGCTGCTGACCGGCGAGATCTCCGATGAGCTGTTCGGCTACAAGTACACCGACTACGCCCCCACCGCCGATGCCTTCCAGCAGGAGAGCCAGAAGCGCATCCGTGAGCTGTACATGTACGATGTGCTGCGCGCCGACCGCTGCATCTCCTCCAACAGCATCGAGGCCCGCGTGACCCTTTGGTGATCTGGATTTTGTGCGTTACGTCATGGCCATTGACCCGGAAAAGAAGCTGAACAGCTACGGCAAGGGTAAGTATCTGCTGCGCAAGGCCTTTGAGGGCGATTGGCTGCCGCCGGAGATCCTGTGGCGCGTAAAAGGCCGCCTTCTCGGATGCTGTAGGCCACAGCATGGTGGACGACATCAAAGAGTATGCCGAAAGCCTTTACACCGACGAGGAGTTCCAGCTGCGCCGAGCGAACTATTCGGCCCACTGCATGCCGTTCACCAGGGAAAGCCTGTTTTACCGTGAAATTTTCGAGAAGTACTACCACGACCAGAGCCGCACCATCGTGGGCTTCTGGATGCCCAACAAGGCATGGCCGAACTGCAATGTCAACGACCCCTCTGCCCGTGTACTGGCAAACTACGGTGCTTCCGGCGTGTAACGCCAGACCATTTTGAATGCGCTCCGCTTTGCTTTGCGCATGAATAGCGGAAAGAATATTCTATAATTTGTAGATCGGGAAAATCTGCGGATTTTCCCGATTGACATTTTTCACGGGTGGGGTCGTAAAGGCGAACGGCATTTGCAGCGCCTGCTTCCTGCGGGAGCGGCGGCGCTGCTTTTTATTATATATGTATAAAAGCGGCAGAACGGTCCATACTAAGCACTGCGCAGCGGGCACGGCAGAGATTTTCCACCGGCAGAAAAGCCTGCGGATTGTGCATCTTGCACAGAAAATGCGCTCTTTGACAAAACGGAGAAAATCAAAAAAGAAAATTCGTTCATTTTTTCTGAAAAAACACTTGCCAAATGCACGAAGGTGTGATAGAATAACTCTCGGCTGCAAAGGGCTTGTGCGATACAAGTCGTGCAGGCCAGCGATATGCGTAGATGCGGGAGGTTGTCATCCGGCGATAGCTGCGATGGGTTATTTCCGCGGAGTATGTCCGATCTTAGAACCGGGCGAAAGAATTACTGACAGCGATGGAATACGTTCCCTCGGCAGAGAAGTTACTCCTCTGCGAAACGGGCGGAACCAATGTTCGGATTTGATTTGCTAATATGTTTCCGGGAGAACTGCCATGCGGTTCACCGGTTTTTATAGTGCCAAATCGAGGAACACCCGGAACTGTGTAGAGCAATTTATCGGCTCGCCTAGGGCAAAATCAATTTTTTCAGGAGGCGTAAGCAATGGCAGTCAAAGAGAAAATCAGAATCCGTCTGCAGAGCTATGATGCTCAGCTGATCGATGCCGCAGCAGAGAAGATCGTGGAGACCGCAAAGCACACCGGTGCACGCGTGTCCGGCCCCATCCCCCTGCCCACCGATCGTGAGATCGTTACCGTTCTGCGCGCTACCCACAAGTACAAGGATAGCCGCGAGCAGTTCGAGAGCCGCACTCATAAGCGTCTGATCGACATTCTGAAGCCGTCCAACAAGACGGTCGAGGCTCTGATGAGCCTCCAGCTCCCCGCTGGCGTGGACATCGAGATCAAGCTGTAAAAGACACTCGATCAAATTCGATGCCCTCGTTTCCCGAGGGGTCATGTTGGCAGTGACGTGCGCTGCCAACCAATAACCTTTACAGGAGGAAAAGAAAATTGGTTAAAGGCATTATCGGCAAGAAAGTCGGTATGACCCAGCTGTTCGACGCGAACGGCAAGGTCGTTCCCGTCACCGTCATCGAGGCTGGTCCCTGCACCGTCGTGCAGAAGAAGACCGTCGAGAGCGATGGCTACCAGGCTGTTCAGCTGGGCTTCGGCGAGGTTTCCGCCAAGAAGGTCAACAAGGCAGCTGCAGGCCACTTCAAGAAGGCAAACGTTGCCCCTAAGAAGACCCTGCGCGAGTTCCGTCTGGAAGATGTTTCCGCAATGAACGTTGGCGACGTGCTGAAGGCTGATGTCTTCGCAGAGGGCGACAAGGTGGACGTTGTGGGCGTTTCCAAGGGCAAGGGCTACCAGGGCGTTATCAAGCGCTACGGTCAGCACCGTCTGCGTGAGAGCCACGGCACCGGTCCTGTTGCTCGTCATGCAGGTTCTAACGGTTCCACTTCTACCCCTGCTCGCGTGTTCCCCGGCAAGCGCCTGCCCGGCCATATGGGCTTTGTGCGCGTCACCGTGCAGAACCTGACTGTTGTCAAGGTTGACACCGAGAACAATCTGATCGCTGTCAAGGGTGCGGTCCCCGGTTCCAAGGGCACCATCATCACTCTGGCCAACAGCGTGAAGGCGTAAGGAGGAAAGCTACAATGGCAAAGTTTAACGTAGTCGATATGAACGGTCAGCATGTTAGCGAGATCGAGCTTTCCGACGCCGTGTTCGGTATCACCCCGAACGAGAAGGCTGTCCACATTGCTGTGGTGAACTTCCTGGCCAACCAGCGTCAGGGCACCCAGAACACCAAGATCCGCATGGAAGTTTCCGGCGGCGGCAAGAAGCCTTGGCGTCAGAAGGGCACCGGCCACGCTCGTCAGGGTTCCATCCGTGCACCGCAGTGGACTCACGGCGGCGTCGCTCTGGGCCCCAAGCCCCGCAGCTACAACTACCACATCAACAACAAGGTCAAGCGCCTGGCTCTGCTGAGCGTGTTGTCCGACAAGGCTGCCAATGGCAACATGGTCGTTGTTGACAAGTTCGCTTGCGATGAGTACAAGACCAAGACCGTGGTTGCAATGCTGAACGCTGTTGGTGCCGGCAAGAAGAACCTGCTGGTCAACGAGACTGTCGATGCAAAGTTCGTCAAGAGCGCTGGCAACATTGCCGGTGTGAAGACCACCTTCGCAGGCAGCGTGAACACCTACGATGTGCTGAACGCCGACAAGCTGATCATCAGCGTCGACGCAGCTAAGAAGCTCGAGGAGGTGCTTGGCTAATGAAAACCGCACATGATATCATCCTGAAGCCGGTCATTACCGAGAACTCCATGGCTGGCATCGCTGACAAGAAGTACACCTTCAAGGTCGCTACCGATGCTACCAAGGTCGAGATCGCTCAGGCCGTTGAGGTCCTGTTCCCGGGCGCTAAGGTCGCAAAGGTCAACACCATCTCTGTGCGCGGCCGTTTCCGCCGCCAGGGCATGCACGCCGGTTACACCGCTGCATCCAAGAAGGCTATCGTGACCCTGACCAAGGACTCCAAGGAGATCGAGTTCTTCAACAGCATGGTCTAAGCCGAACCCGCCGAGGGTTCCTCTATGGGGATATGACCCCGATAATAATTCATAAGATAAACAAAGGAGAATAGCACTATGGCTATCAAGAAGTATGGCCCACTACTCCGGGCCGCCGCGGCATGACCGTCACGGATTACAGCGTCCTGTCTAAGGTCGCTCCCGAGCGCAGCCTGCTGGAGCCCATGAAGAAGCACAGCGGCCGCAACAACACCGGTCGCATCACCGTCCGTCATCAGGGCGGCGGCAACCGCACCAAGTATCGTGTCATCGACTTCAAGCGTCAGAAGACCGATATGCCCGCTACCGTCAAGACTCTCGAGTACGATCCGAACCGCAGCGCATTCATCGCTCTGGTCGAGTACACCGATGGCGTCAAGAGCTACATCATTGCTCCCGATGGCCTGAAGGTGGGCGATGTGGTCATCAGCAGCAAGTCTGCCGACATCAAGCCCGGCAACTGCCTGCCCTTCGAGAACATCCCCGTCGGTACCATCATCCACAACATCGAGCTGTATCCCGGCCGCGGCGCTCAGCTGGTTCGTTCCGCTGGCAACATGGCTCAGCTGATGGCTAAGGAGAATGGCTACGCTCTGGTTCGTCTGCCCTCCGGTGAGATGCGCAACGTGCCCGTGAACTGCACCGCAGTCATCGGTCAGGTTTCCAACATCGATCACGAGAACGTCAACCTGGGCAAGGCTGGCCGCAAGCGCCACATGGGCGTCCGTCCCGGCAGCCGTGGTACCGTCATGAACCCCTGCGACCATCCCCACGGTGGTGGCGAGGGCCGCGCACCTGTTGGTCACTCCGGTCCTATGACTCCCTGGGGCAAGCCCGCTCTGGGTCTCAAGACTCGCAAGCATCATAAGCGCTCCGATAAGCTGATCGTGAAGCGTGCAGGTAAGTAAGAGAGGAGTTTAAGACAATGGGTAGAAGCATTAAAAAATGGACCTTTCGTCCAGGCTGCTCTTATGAAGCACGTTGAAGCGATGAACGCTTCCGGCAAGAAGCAGGTCATCAAGACCTGGAGCCGCGCCTCCACGATCTTCCCCGAATTCGTTGGTCACACCTTTGCCGTCCACGACGGCCGCAAGCATGTGCCTGTGTATGTGACTGAGGACATGGTTGGCCACAAGCTGGGTGAGTTCGTTCCCACCCGTACCTTCAAGGGCCACACTGGTAATTCTAAGTAATAGAGGGAGGAACACAACATGGAAGCTCGGGCAATTCTTCGTTATGCCCGCATTAGTCCTCGTAAGGTGTCTATCGTTATGGATCTGATCCGTAACAAGCCCCTGGACGAAGCGCTGGCAATCCTGCAGTACACCCCGAAGGCAGCTTGTGAGCCCCTTCTGAAGCTGGTGAAGTCTGCAGCCGCTAATGCGGAAAACAACTTCAATATGGACAAGAACAACCTCTACGTCGCCGAGTGCTACGTCTGCCCCGGCCCGACGCTGAAGCGCATGATGCCTCGTGCACAGGGCCGCGGCTACCGCATCCTGAAGCGCACCAGCCACATGACCGTTGTTCTGAAAGAGAAAGAGTAAGGAGGGAAAACAATGGGCCAGAAAGTAAATCCGCACGGCATTCGTGTCGGCGTTATTAAAGACTGGGACAGCCGCTGGTTTGCCTCCAAGAAGGATTTCAGCGATAACCTCGTCGAGGACCACAAGATCCGCACTGAGCTGAAGGCTCAGCTGAAGGATGCTGGTGTGCCCAAGATCGAGATCGAGCGTACTGTGGACCCGTCCACTTCCGCTCCTCGCGTAACTGTCAACATCTACTGCGCTAAGCCCGGCATGGTCATCGGCAAGGGCGGCGAAGAGCGCGTTGCTCTGCAGAACAAGCTGACCAAGGAGTATGGCAAGACTGTCATCGTCAACGTCATCGAGGTCAAGAGCGCTGCTACCAACGCTCAGCTGGTTGCTGAGGATATCGCTCGTCAGCTGGAGAACCGCGTGACCTTCCGCCGCGCCATGAAGCAGTGCATGCGCAATGCCATGAGCCCCCGCGATCGCGCAACCGTTCCCGCAAAGGGCATCAAGGCAATGTGCTCCGGCCGTCTGGGCGGCGCTGATATCGCTCGTACCGAGAGCTATCACGAGGGCACCATCCCCCTGCAGACCCTGCGTGCTGACATTGACTACGGCTTTGCAGAGGCTGCTACCACCTACGGCCGCATCGGCGTCAAGGTGTGGGTCTACAAGGGCGAAGTCCTGAAGAGCGCTAAGACCGCTCAGAAGAAGGAAGGAGGCAACAAGTAATGTTACTGCCTAAGCGTGTTAAGTACCGCCGCGTCCAGCGCGGCCGCATGACCGGCAAGGCTACCCGCGGCAACGTGGTGTGCCAGGGCCAGTACGGCCTTGTTGCTCTGGAGCCGGCATGGATCTCTTCCACCCAGATCGAGGCTGCTCGTGTTGCCATGACTCGTTACATCAAGCGTGGCGGCAAGGTGTGGATCAAGATCTTCCCCGATAAGCCCGTGACTGAAAAGCCCGCTGAGACCCGCATGGGTTCCGGTAAAGGCTCTCCCGAATACTGGGTCGCTGTTGTGAAGCCGGGCCGCGTTCTGTTCGAGCTGGCAGATGTCGATGAGGCAACTGCTCGTGAGGCACTGCGCCTGGCTATGCACAAGCTGCCCATCAAGTGCAAATTTGTTGTCCGTGAGGACTCCGTGAAGGAGGATGGCACCAATGAAGGCTAATGAACTCCGCGAAATGCAGACCGCAGAGCTGACCAGCAAGCTGGCAGACCTGAAGGCCGAGCTGTTTAACCTGCGCTTCCAGCATGCCATCAACCAGCTGGAGAACCCCGGCCGCATCGAAGCAGTCAAGAAGGACATCGCCCGCGTGATGACCGTTCTGGCTGAGAAGCAGTAAGGAGGTTAAACGATGGAAGAACGTAATCTGAGAAAGACCCGCGTCGGCGTCGTCGTGTCCGACAAGATGGATAAGACCATCGTGGTTGCCGTTAAGGATAGCGTGCAGCAACCCCCTGTACAAGAAGATCCTGAAGCGTACCGCCAAGTTCAAGGCTCGTGATGAGCAGAACGAGTGCGGCATCGGTGACCGTGTTGAGATCATGGAGTGCCGACCCCCTGTCCAAGGATGTGCGCTGGCGCCTGGTCCGTATCGTTGAGAAGGCAAAGTAATTTGCCCGCTGCTTTGAACAGTTTGAAAGGAGATATCTGATATGGTTCAGATGCAAAACTTATCTCAAAGTTGCCGACAACACCGGTGCCAAGGAGCTGATGTGCTTCCGCGTGCTGGGCGGCACCCGCAAGAGATACGCAAACATTGGTGACGTCGTGGTCTGCTCTGTCAAGAAGGCAGCCCCGGCGGCTCCGTTAAGAAGGGCGACGTCGTCAAGGCTGTCATCGTGCGCAGCAAGCATGGCGTCCGCCGCGACGACGGCTCCTACATCCGTTTCGATGAGAACGCCGCCGTTATCGTTATGGCCGACAAGAGCCCCAAGGGTACCCGTATCTTTGGACCCGTTGCTCGTGAGCTGTGTGATGCCGGCTACACCAAGATCCTGAGCCTGGCTCCGGAATCGCTGTAAGGAGGTTTTAAAAATGAATAATCTTCATGTTAAAACCGGCGACAACGTTATGATCATCAGCGGCAAGGACAAGGGCCACACTGGTAAGGTCCTGCAGGTCAGCCCCTCTGAGAACAAGGTCATCGTTGAGGGCCAGAACATGGTTACCAAGCACGTCAAGCCTCGTCGTCAGGGCGAGCAGGGCGGCATCGTCAAGGCTGAGGGTGCTATGTACGCATCCAAGGTCATGCCCATCTGCCCCAAGTGCGGCAAGGCCGTGCGTGTGGGCCACGTCGAGAAGGACGGCAAGATGGTTCGCGTCTGCAAGAAGTGCGGCGCTGAGCTGTAAGAAAGGAGTAAGGAACAATGGCTCGTTTGAAAGAACAGTATGTCAATGAAATTGCTCCTGCTCTGAACTCCCAAGTTCGGTTACAAGAGCGTTATGCAGATCCCCAAGCTGGACAAGGTCGTCATCAACGTTGCCTGCGGCGAAGCCAAGGACAACGAGAAGATCCTGGAAGCTGTCATGAAGGATCTGGGCCAGATCACTGGCCAGAAGGCAGTTGTGTGCCGTGCCAAGAAGAGCGTTGCTAACTTCAAGCTGCGCCAGGGCACTCCCATCGGCTGCAAGGTCACCCTGCGCGGTGAGCGTATGTATGAGTTTGTCGATCGCTTCTTCAACATCGCACTGCCCCGTGTCCGCGACTTCCGCGGCATCAACGGCAACGGTTTTGATGGCCGCGGCAACTTTGCATGCGGCATCAAGGAGCAGATCATCTTCCCCGAGATCGACTTCGAGAAGGTCGATGCAGTCCGCGGCATGGATGTCTGCTTTGTCACCACTGCCAAGACTGACGAAGAGGGCAAGGAGCTGCTGAAGGCTCTGGGCGCTCCGTTCGCAGAGAACAACTAAGGGAGGAGATTTCTACAATGGCTAAACTGTCTATGAAGCTGAAGCAGTCTCGTCCTGCTAAGTTCTCTACCCGTGCATACACCCGCTGCCGCATCTGCGGCCGTCCCCACTCCGTGCTGCGCAAGTACGGCGTGTGCCGTGTGTGCTTCCGTGAGCTGGCCTACAAGGGCGAGATCCCGGGCGTGAAGAAGGCTTCCTGGTAATCAAGCCAGAGGGCCGGATAATTTGTCGGATATCCGCCCCGGGGCAACGATGTTTCGGGGCGGTATCATTATAAAACAAACGAGAGCTAATCTAAGGAGGTTAGTGGCAAATGCAGATTACTGATCCTATCGCGGACCTGCTGACTCGCATCCGCAACGCTAGCACTGCCAAACACCCTTCTGTGGAGATCCCCGCTTCCAACATGAAGAAGGCTATTTGCCAGATTCTGGTTGACGAGGGCTACATCAAGGGCATGCAGGTCAAGAACGACACCGTTCAGGGCACCATCGTTGTCACCCTGAAGTATCAGGCTAACGGCGAGCCCGTTATCGCTGGTCTGCGCCGCGTGTCCAAGCCCGGCCTGCGCATCTACACCAACTGCGAGGATATGCCCAAGGTCATGAAGGGCCTGGGCACCGCAATCATTTCCACCTCTAAGGGCATCATGACTGATAAGGCTGCACGTGCTGCACACGTCGGCGGCGAAGTCCTGGCCTACGTGTGGTAAGAAAGGGGTAAAAGACAATGTCGAGAATTGGAAGAAAACCCATCGTCATTCCTGCCGGCGTTACTGTCACTGTCGATGAGGCAGCACATCACGTCGCCGTCAAGGGCCCCAAGGGCAGCCTGAATTCCAACTATCATCCCCTGATGACCGTCAAGGTCGAGGGCAATGAAGTTCTGGTTACCCGCCCCAATGACGAACCCCAGGCCGCAGCCTGCACGGCCTGACCCGTACCAACATCGCCAACATGGTGAACGGTGTTGTGAACGGCTACGAGAAGAAGCTGGAGATCGTGGGCGTTGGTCTGCGCTGCCAGAAGCAGGGCTCCAACCTGGTCATGAACCTGGGCTTCTCTCATCAGGTGAACATTCCTGATACTGAGGACTGCACCATCGTGTGGCAGGATCCCAACCACTTCACCGTTACCGGTATTGACAAGCAGAAGGTCGGCCAGTATGCTGCCGAGATCCGCGCCAAGAAGCCGCCCGAGCCTTACAAGGGCAAGGGCATTCGCTACGAGGGCGAGGTTGTCAAGCACAAAGAAGGCAAGGCCGGCAAGGGCAAGAAATAAGGTAAGGAGTGAAAGACAATGGTTAAGCAGATCGACAAGAACGAAGCTCGTCTTCGTCGTCATCGCCGCGTTCGTAACAAGATCAGCGGCACCGCAGCACGTCCTCGCCTGGATGTTTTCCGCTCCGCCAAGCACATTTACGCTCAGATCATCGATGATGAGCAGGGCGTGACTCTGGTGTCGGCTTCTACTATGGACAAGGACTTCAACGGCAACGGCGGCAACGTCGAGGCCGCTGCTGAGATCGGCAAGAAGATCGCAGCAAAGGCTCTGGAAAAGGGCATCACCGAGGTCGTGTTCGACCGTGGTGGCTACGTTTATCATGGCCGTGTTAAGGCCCTGGCTGATGGCGCCCGTGAGGGCGGCCTGAAGCTGTAATGAGAGGAGGAAACACATTATGGCTATGAGAAACCGTGAAGACGACGGCATGATCACCAAGGTTGTCTCCATCAACCGCGTTTCCAAGACTGTCAAGGGCGGCCGCATCATGAAGTTTGCCGCTCTGGTTGTCGTGGGCGACGGCAAGGGCACCATTGGTTACGGCATCGGCAAGTCCGGCGAAGTGCCTGAGGCAATCCGCAAGGGCGAAGCTGCTGCTAAGAAGAACATGCACAAGGTTGCCCTGAAGGGCACCACCATCCCCCACGAGATCGTCGGCAAGTACGGCGCAGGCGCCGTTCTGCTCAAGCCGGCTGCACCTGGTACCGGTATGATCGCCGGCGGCCCTGTGCGTGCCGTCATTGAGGCTGCTGGCATCAAGGACATCCGTGCGAAGTCTATGCGTTCCAACAACCCCATCAACGTTGTTTCTGCTACCTTCGCAGGTCTGTGCGGCCTGGTCAGCGCTGAGTCTGTCGCTGAGAAGCGCGGCAAGACCGTGAAAGAAATTCTGGGTTAAGGAGGTAACAAACCATGGCAGATAAGATGCTCAAGATCGAGCTGAAGAAGAGCCTGATTGGCCGCGGCGCTAAGCAGATCGCTACCGCTGAGGCTCTGGGCCTGAAGAAGCCGGGCGACGTTACCGTTCAGCCTGACAATGCCGCTACGCAGGGCAAGATCGCAAAGATCGGCTTTATGCTCAGCGTCACCGAAGCCTAATAGCAGGGGGTATACGCATAATGAAACTTCATGAATTGCACGCGATTCCCGGCGCAAACAAGGCTGTGACCCGCAAGGGCCGCGGCATTGGCTCCGGCAATGGCAAGACTGCCGGCTTCGGCAGCAAGGGCCAGAAGGCCCGTTCCGGCGTGAAGCACGCTGGTTTCGAGGGCGGCCAGATGCCTCTGGCACGCCGCCTGCCCAAGGTTGGCTTTAACAACATCTTTGCTACCCAGTACGCCATCGTCAACGTGGCTGATCTGGAAGCTGCTTTCAATGCCGGCGATGTCGTCGATACCGAGGCTCTGAAGGCAAAGGGTCTGGTCAAGAAGACTCTGGACGGCGTTAAGGTTCTGGGCAACGGCGAGCTGACCAAGGCTCTGACCGTGAAGGCCGCAGCCTATTCCGCTTCTGCCAAAGAGAAAATCGAGAAGGCAGGCGGAAAGGCTGAGGTGATGTAAGGTGTTCCAGACATTCCGTAACGCATGGAAGATCCCCGAGCTTAAAAATCGTCTCCTGTTCACGCTGGCGATCCTCGTGGTGTACCGTCTGGGCTGTGCCATCCCCGTTCCGTTCGTTTCCGGCTCTGCGCTGACGCAGATGTTCGCAAACGGCGACATGCTCTCCTATCTGAACATGATGAGCGGTGGTGCTCTGGCCCGTTGCACGCTCTTCGCGTTAGGTGTGACACCCTATATCAACGCCTCCATTATTGTGCAGCTGCTCACCGTGGCAATTCCCGCGCTGGAAAATCTGGCAAAGGAAGCCGACGGCCAGCAGAAGCTGCAGCAGATCAACCGGTACGCAGGTGCTGTGGTCGCTCTGATCATGAGCATCGGCTACTACTTCGTGATCCGCAATATGGGCGCACTGAAGTACGTTTCCGGCGGTGCCGGCATCTTTGCCGCCATCGTCATCATCGCAACCTTTGTGGCTGGCGCACAGCTGATCACATGGTGCGGTGAGCAGATCGATGACAAGGGCATCGGCAACGGTGTCTCGCTCATCATCTTTGCTTCGATCGTCTCCAACTGGTCTTCGCTGTACACCTCTGTCAAGGGTCTGCTGACTCAGGCAGCGTCCGGCAAACCCCAGTACTACTTCTTCCTGCCGCTGCTGATCGTGCTGGCACTGGTGGCTGTGGTCTTCGTGGTCGTCATGACCAACGCAGAGCGCCGCATCACCATTCAGTACGCAAAGCGCGTGGTAGGCCGCAAGCAGATGGGCGGTCAGAACAGCTATCTGCCCCTGAAGCTGAACATGAGCGGCGTTATGCCCATCATCTTCGCTTCGGCTCTGGTGTCCATCCCGGGCACCATCGGCAGCTTCCTGCAGATCGACCAGCAGGCACACCCGGTGTGGTATGCATTCTTCCACACCTTCAACTACACCTCCTGGCTGTACGTTGTGATCTACCTGCTGCTGATTCTGGCATTCAACTACTTCTATGTGGCCATCCAGTACAACCCCGTTGAGATCGCCAACAATCTGCGCCGCAACAACGGCTCGATCCCCGGCTTCCGTCCCGGCAAGCCGACCAGCGATTTCATCACCCGCACCCTGAACAAGATCACCCTCATCGGTGCCATCTTCCTGGCTGCGGTGGCTGTGCTGCCGATCATTCTGGGCAACCTGACCGGTATGAGCATCCAGCTGGGCGGTACCAGCCTGCTGATCGTGGTTGGTGTGGCACTTGATACCACCCGCAGCCTCGACAGCTTCATGACGATGCGCAACCACAAGGGCTTCCTTGGTTGATCCACAATAATTAAGATGTGAGAAAGCACTGGAAGGAGAGTACGCTCGGAACTTTTCAGTGCATTTTTTTACATTTTTTTGGAGTTTACATCCTCTAGCAAAGGAAAGGAATGATCCTATGAATCTGATCCTGTTGGGCGCACCTGGTGCTGGTAAGGGCACTCAGGCCGAGATCATCTGCGCCAAGCTGAACATCCCCTCCATCAGCACCGGCAACATTCTGCGCGCTGCTGTCAAGGAAGGCACCGAGATGGGCCTGAAGGCAAAGAGCTTTATGGACGCTGGCGCTCTGGTGCCCGATGAGGTCATCATCGGCATCCTGAAAGAGCGTCTGGCTCAGCCGGACTGCGCAAACGGCTTTATCCTGGACGGTGTGCCCCGCACCATCGCTCAGGCCGAGGCCATCGAGACCATGGGCATCCGCATCGACAAGGTACTGGAGCTGCAGGTCGAGGACAATGTGATCGTTGACCGCATGAGCGGCCGCCGCGTCTGCGAGAAGTGCGGCGCAAGCTACCACATCGTCAACAAGAAGAGCAAGGTCGAGGGTGTGTGCGACCTGTGCGGCGGCAAGACCGTCATCCGCAAGGACGACCAGCCTGCCACCGTGCTGGATCGCCTGAAAGCATATCATGAGCAGACCGAGCCGCTGGTGGAGTTCTACCGTACCCGCGGCAAGCTGGCAGAGATCAAGTTCTGCCCCTCCATCGAGGAGACCACGGCTGAAGTCATGAAGGCTTTGGAGGCATAATCGTGATTCAGATCAAAAAATTGCGAAAGAGCTGGACGGCATGCGCAAGGCAAATGCCCTGAGCGCAGCTGCCCTGAAGTACGGCGGTGAGCATATCGAAGCAGGTATGACCACATGGGAATTGGATAAGCTGATCTACGACTTCATCGTGAAGCACGGCGGCACCCCCAAATTTCAAGGGTCTGTATGGCTTTCCGGGCACGGCCTGCATCAGCCTGAACGATACCATCATCCATGGTATCCCTTCGCATGACATCGTCATTCGTCCCGGTGATATCGTCAGCATCGACACCGGCGCAAAGATCGATGGCTTCAACGGCGACAATGCCTGCACCTATGCGGTAGGCAAGGTCGATCTGGAAGCACAGCGCCTGCTGGATGTGACCAAGGCTGCTCTGTATAAGGGTATCGAGCAGGCCAAGGCCGGCAACCGCATCGGCGACATTGGCTATGCCGTGCAGAGCTACTGCGAGGATGCCGGTTTCTCGGTCGTCCGCGAGTTCGTGGGCCACGGCACCGGCCGTGAGTTGCACGAGGACCCGGAAGTGCCCAACTACGGCCATCAGGGCCGCGGCCCGCGCCTTGTGCCCGGCATGACCATTGCCATTGAGCCCATGATCTGCCAGTACGACTGCAAGATCACCCAGTCCAAGGACGGCTGGACCGTCAAGACCAAGGACGGTGGTCTGGCTGCGCACTTTGAGCACTCCAATGCGATCCTGAAGGATCACACTGAGATCATGACCCGCTTCTGGGACGACCCGGATTTTGACCCGGAAAAGTTCAGCCTGAAGTAAGCTGATCCCTGAAATATGAGAAGCGCCGCCTGTGAAGAGCAGAAATGCTCCGCCGCAGGCGGCGATTTTTTGCAGGGACAGACCTGCTGTTTGTGCAATTATGACAACTTTTGGTGAAAAAGTTTCATCTTTGCGGTGGAGAAAAACCAAGACCGGGGAGAGAAAGGACAGCTTTTGAATTTCGAGAAGTTTTTATCGGAAATACGGGAAAAAAAGCTCTTGCAAATTGACAACAAAAGGTGTATAATCTATAAATGGCTGTGGAAGCCAGATACTTCCTCGGCGGACAGGGATTTTCTGCCCGTTTTGCGGATTTTGTGCCGCGAAAGATGAAGTATGTGGCGATCATCGCCGCCTGTCCGTCTGTGGACCGGCGCTGGAACTGGAGAACGCTGAAGCGGCAAGCTGCGGTCAAACGGGCGCAGGCACGCGAAAACCGCGGCGCTTTCAGGGTTCCAAGGCAAAGGCACCGGTTCAGGTTCAACGACAAACTGAGCAGATCCAATGAGGAGGCAAATAGCTTGTCTAAGGAAGACGTTATCGAGATCGAAGGCATTGTGCGTGAAGCCATGCCCAACGCCATCTTTAAGGTGGAAATGTTGAGCGAGGATAAGAACACCGGGAAGCTCACTCCCAGCGGTCACATCCTCTTAGCGCACATCTCCGGCAAGCTGCGGACCAATTTCATCCGTATCCTGCCCGGGGACAAGGTTACCGTGGAAATGTCGCCCTATGATCTTTCTAAGGGCCGCATCACCTGGCGCTCCAAATAAGCACCAGGGTATCAACCAAAATGGAGGTTCAACATCATGAAGGTCAAGCCTTCCGTGAAACCCATCTGCGAAAAGTGCAAGGTCATCCGCCGCAAAGGCCGCGTGATGGTCATCTGCCAGAACCCCAAGCATAAGCAGCGCCAGGGCTAATTCGGGCGCCTGGGGGTCAAGTGCGTAGAGTCCCGGCGCAGACCCCGACACTGACATGGGATGATTTTTCGGAGGAAACTACTATGGCACGTATTGCCGGCGTTGACCTGCCCCGCGAGAAGCGCGTTCAGGTGGGTCTCACCTACGTTTATGGTATCGGCCAGACCACTGCTAACAAGATCCTGGAAGCAACTGGCATCAACCCCGATACCCGCGTCAAGGACCTGACTCTGGAAGAAGAGGCTAAGATCCGTGACTACATCGATCAGGCTAACATCATCGTTGAAGGCGACCTGCGCCGCAACGTTGCTCTGGACATCAAGCGCCTGGTTGAGATCCAGTCCTTCCGTGGCACCCGCCATCGCAAGAATCTGCCCTGCCGCGGCCAGCGTACCAAGACCAATGCACGTACCTGCAAGGGTCCCAAGCGCACTGTCGCTAACAAGAAGAAGTAAGGAGGATTTGAGAAATGGCAAGTGCAAATAATGCCAAGAAGGGCGCTAATGTCCGCATGAAGCGCAAAGAGCGCAAGAACATTGCTGCTGGTCAGGCTCATATCCAGTCTACCTTCAACAATACTGTTGTCACCATCACCGACCTGCAGGGTAATGCAGTGTCCTGGTGCTCCTCCGGCTCCCTGAACTTCCGCGGCAGCCGTAAGAGCACTCCGTTCGCAGCCCAGTCTGCTGCTGAGACCGCAGCCAAGGTTGCTATCGAGCATGGCATGAAGACCGTTGAGGTCTACGTCAAGGGCCCCGGCGCTGGCCGTGAGTCCGCTATTCGTGCGCTGCAGGCTACCGGCCTGGAAGTCACCCTGATCAAGGACGTGACTCCCATCCCCACAATGGCTGCCGTCCCCCGAAGCGCCGTCGTGTCTGATCGAAGGAGGAAATTGAATTATGGCAAAGAATACGCAGCCTATCGCAAAGCGTTGCAAGGCCCTGGGCATTTCTCCTGCGGTCATGGGCTATGCAAAGAAGAATACTACCCGCAACTCCAATGGCAACATGCGCAAGAAGCAGTCTGAGTACGCATCTCAGCTGAAGGAGAAGCAGAAGGTCAAGTTTATCTACGGCGTTCTGGAAAAGCAGTTCCACAATGCTTACCTGCGTGCTGAGGCCCGCCCCGGCAAGACTGGTGAGAACCTGCTGCAGATCATGGAGTGCCGTCTGGACAACGTTGTGTTCCGTCTGGGCTTTGCTCAGACCCGCCGCGACGCTCGTCAGCTGGTGTCCCACGCTCACTTCACCGTCAACGGCAAGAAGGTCAACATTCCTTCTTACCAGGTGAAGGCTGGCGACGTGATCGAAGTGCGCGAGTCCAGCCGCAGCTCTGCAAAGTTTGCAAAGCTGACCGGCCCCGAGGCTCCCGTTGTTGCTCTGCCCGCATGGCTGAACCGTGAGACCGGTTCTCTGAAGGGTGTTGTCGCAAAGCTGCCCGAGCGCAGCGATATCGACTACGAAGTCGCAGAGCACCTCATCGTCGAGCTGTACTCCAAGTAATCCATTAAGAAGGCTGGGCCTTCCCCGTGGACGGCTCACTTTCGCATTCTTTTCTTTGAAAGAATTTAATAATGGGCCGGCGGCAGCGCCGGTTTGACAAGGAGGGCATAGATATGATGGAGATTGAACGTCCCAAAATCGAAACGGCAAGCCTGTCCCCGGACGGCCGCTACGGCAAATTCGTGGCAGAACCGCTGGAGCGTGGCTTTGGCATCACACTGGGCAATAGCCTGCGTCGTGTGCTTCTTTCCTCTCTGCCCGGTGTCGCCGTGACCAGCGTCAAGATTGATGGCGTGGTTCACGAGTTCTCCACCATTGAGGGCGTCAAGGAAGACGTTACCGAAATTGTCCTGAACCTGAAGGGTATTGCTGCAAAGCTGTACACCGATGGTCCGAAGACAGTGCGTGTTGAGGCAGTCGGCCCCTGTGAGGTCACCGCTGACAACATCAAGCAGGGCGACGACATCGAAATTCTGAACCCTGAGTGGCACATCGCAACCCTGGGCGAGGGCGGCAAGCTCGTCATGGAGCTGACCTTCGATAAGGGCCGCGGCTATGTGCCCGCAGAGCGCAACAAACAGGCTATCATCGAGAAGAACGATATCAACACTCTTCCCGTTGACAGCATTTACACCCCTGTGCTCAAGGTGAACTACAACGTCGAGAGCACCCGTGTTGGCCAGGCGATCGATTATGATAAGCTGACCATTGAGGTTTGGACCGATGGCACGATCAATGCGCAGGAAGCCGTTTCTCTGGCTGCCCGTGTGCTGACCGAGCACCTGAACCTGTTCGTCAACCTGTCCGATGAGGCAGCCGGCGCTGAGATCATGGTGGAGAAGACCAACGACGACAAGGAAAAGGCTCTGGAAATGACCATTGAAGAGCTGGATCTGAGCGTGCGTTCCTTCAACTGCCTGAAGCGCGCAGGCATCAACACGGTGGAAGATCTGGTCAGCAAGAGCGAGGACGAGATGATGAAGGTTCGCAACCTCGGTCGCAAGAGCCTGGAAGAGGTCATGGCAAAGCTGGATTCTCTGGGCTTCAAGCTGAACACGGATGACGATAACTAAAAATAATTAAGGAGTGAAACGGGATGCCCGTACCAGAAGCTCGGTAGAACCAGCGACAGCCGCAACGCTATGATGCGCGCTATGGTTACCTACCTGTTAGAGAATGGCAAGATTGAGACCACTGTCACTCGCGCTAAGGACGTTCGTTCCATGGCCGAGAAGATGATCAGCCTTGGCAAGGCAAGCGACCTGCACACCAAGCGTCAG
>ENA-OQHD01000315-OQHD01000315.1-human-gut-metagenome-genome-assembly--contig:-NODE-315-length-19095-cov-4.728174_pt1 | contig 19095 bp, 20 predicted proteins | sample MGYA00242560_ERZ504711 | MGnify/ENA primary metagenome ERZ504711 (study PRJEB26092, sample SAMD00036198) | human gut metagenome | host: Homo sapiens | study: EMG produced TPA metagenomics assembly of...
TACGGATATCCGAATAAATTTCTCTGCTTACCGGGATTTTCCGAAAAACTCCCGATGCGGCTGCTTTTGAAATTTCTTCTAACGTCATCTGTTTCATCTTGTTATCTCCTCTCCTTGTGTCTGCAAAGGCTGTCATCAACACTGGTCCTCAGAACCAATTTCTGATATACAAAAAACCGCCCCCGGCAAAGAATCACTTTGTTCTTTGCCAAGGGCGGGTATATTTTTTATACTCGTGGTGCCACCTTGTTTTGCGATTGCTCACACGCTCTGCAGAATACGATCATATTCCTGGCAACTAACGTATGCCTGCACGTTACAGAATACTCAGACGGTTTCCCGCTTTTCCCTGTACCCTCCGTGGTCCATTTGCTGATCCGCTTTCTGTCCGGCTTCCACCTGCCCGGGCTCTCTGTGAGTGCGCTTCCAACGTTATCTCCACTTCATCGGTTTCGAAGTATTTATTTTTTTCTTATGGGCCGTATTATAGTCCCATTCTTTTTTGCTGTCAAGTAATTTTTTTGTTCTTTTTGTTCAAAGTCCGGTATTTTTATGATATTCCCGTGTCCACGCCGCAAGAGCTTCGTCCAGATCGCGCGGGAGCTCGACCTGCATTGCCTCGGTGATCTGGCGGTCCATCTCCCGTCTCGTCTCGGCATCCACTTTCCGCTCGGTGCACATCTGCTCATAGGCATCCTGTCCTTTGCTCATGTAGACCGCAAACAGCCAGCTCTTTAACGATGCTTTCGTGTGCAGCTCTTCATTTGCTTTCTGAAAGCACGTAAGTGCTTCATTCATCTGGAACAGACTTGCGTAGGCACAGCCCATGTTGTTGTAAATACTTCCGGTGAACTGGCTTCCCATGTTGGTTTCGTTTTCCTCGGTATCTTTCAGCGTTTCCTGGTAAACCTGGATCGCATTGATATATTTTTCGTGGTCAACAAGGTAGTCTCCCTTGATTTTTTTCCCGCACAATCTCCGGCTGCTCCTCGAACCGTTTCAGGCGCTCATTCATCTCACGGAACTGATCGTGGGAAAGATAATTGATCTCCTTGAAGATCGGCAGGATAAACTCACCGATGTTCTTTTTCTCCTCCAGAAGGACGTAGAGACGCTGGTACAGTCTTCTTAAGTGGAGTTCTTCTTTCATCCACACCAGCAGCTGCTCGTTAATGATGGTCTCGTCCAGCAGATAGATGTTGTGGTACAGATAATAACACAGTTCCTCGATGGAATAAATATTTGTGCTGATGTTGGAAATATAATACGGATTTTTCGCCCGTTTGACCTGACATAAAATATAACCGCTCATCGTTTACACCTCCCCCATCGTCTCGTGCCAGATTTTGTGGCTTGCCGGGAACATATCGCCAAAACCTAAATCCTCTGCGGTGATCTGACACGTAACCGGAGAATCATACTCCAGACGCAGACGAATCCGTGTTGTCTTCGGCGGCCGTTTGGGCAGCCCGTCCAGCTTCATGGTATAGCGGTTTCGTTTTCCGCTTTCCATGGAGCTTACAACAAATTCCAGCTCCTCCGTTCCGTCGAGGATCAGCTCACATTCTTTTTCCTGCTTCATACCAGTTCACACCGGCTGCAATCAGCGCATAGTATGCCGGAGAACCATTGATCGTCATCTCCATGCCGATGTTGTAGCGCACGAGGTCATTTCCGAGGAAGAGATAGCCCTTTAAGCGGCGCTCCTCCACTTTTTCGCGCGCAGAAAAGCAGGCGCCCTGTGCAAACAGGTTCGTTCCGCCGAAGATTCTTCTCTGGTTTTTCTTTAACTGACGCAGAGAGTTGTCGGCCCAGGCAAGGTCGAACTCCTCGCTCACCAGAAATACGCTGGAATAAATTTCATTCCCCATCGCTTCTCCCATCAGATGGCAGAAATCGCGGTCGCGCTCCATCGGCTCGATCGAAAGTGCGGCTTTTGGCCCCCGTTTTACGGTCACAGTTGCCGGCTTCGTTTTACGGCTGATGGAAAGTTCAGAAAACGATGCTTCCTCATCTTTCAGGAAAAACAGACCGACTTTACGGCTCCAGAGCTCCGGCTTCTGGTTCAGCACATGGCAGTAAAAGCTCTCGTCATGCTCCTGCAGGTAGGCTCTGCCGCGCGGCAGTCCGATTATCTTGTATGCTTCACGCACATTTTCCACAAATGGACGGGTCAGATGGCCCGTGGTGATCATCATCGCCTGGATCTGCTGGTCCGGACGCTCGATGCCGATCATCTTCAGTGCTTCGCGAAGGAACGTGCCAAGGACTTCTCCCGGCGTGTAATCCCGGTTTTCGATCTGGCAGATGCGGGATCCCATGCAGATCTCGTACAGATTGTCCAGCCAGATGCCGTTTTCCGCGTGAGCAGATTTTTCTGCATCCGGTCCTGTTTTCCACGTTTCCTCATTCCGTTTTTTGGCAATGGCGGTCGGAAATTTCCACCGCCTCTTCTCCTTCTTTTACCGGGATGGAGACAGCCGTATGGGTTCCCCTGTCATAGCAGCAGAACTGGGAATATTTCTCTCCAAAATCAAATCCTAAAATCAAATTTTTCTGTTCCATGTCGTATCCTCCTGCTGCTTCTTTTCCTCCACAAGTGCAAAACAGTTCCGAACCAGAGCCTCCTGCTGCAGATACTTTCGGAATGCTTCTTCTGCTTTTTCCGAATCTCCTGCCGCGCGCGCTGCTTTCATCTGATTCAGAAGCTGGTACCGCGTCTTTCCTACTTTTGGTTCGCCGGTCATGGAGACGGTTTTCACCTCTGTTTTTCCCTCACCCTGACGGTTCGTAAAGGTCAGGTAATACTCCATTTTCTCGCCGTAGAACAGCAGAAACTCTTTCACAAAAATGCCCTGATACATATTGCGCATCGGTTCGCTCTTCCATGTTTCTTCGGCGTTTGTCCGGTAATGAATCGTCACCTTTGCCTCCGCTCTCTGGCGCTCCTCGATGAACATGCGGTCGCCGATCTGGAAGCCTTCGGTCAGGTGCTCCGGCAGATCCTTGTAGAAGGCAAAGCGGAGTCCCTGTTTCGTAAACGCCAGAAGCAGGGTATGCGCCTCTTTTTCTTCCTCCTCAGAAAGCTGCGGCTTCGTGGAAAGATGTTTCAGCATCGCAAGACGGCAGATCTCGTCCAGCTCCCAGCCCTGCTTCCAAGCGCGGTCCAAGTAGTCAAACATCTGATCCGAAAGCGGTTTTCCGTCCATAAAATAGCCGATCGCAAGATACGTCAGGTATGCCAGAATGACTTGCTCTTTTCCGCTCTGGCGGATGTAGCTCTCCAGCATTTCCTGCTCCCACTTCGGGTGGCTGCGCACAAAGACGGACCATGTCAGAATGCGCTCCTCCAGCTTGTCGCTTTCCATCTGGAAGCCGCGGATTTTATCCCATAAACTGCACATATCCTCAATAGAACCGGTGAAATAATCTCTCAGGTAGCACAATACAATTTCATCGTAGATGCCCTGTTTTACCACGTAGGATGCCAGATAGAGAAGCTCCTCGTCCTCTGTAAACTCTTTTTCCAGAATCATCGCATGCGCCAGACGGAAGAGACACGACACCGGAATCTTCTCGTAGCCGTAACGATCTGTCAGGGCAAAGGCGCGGCTGTAACGGCCATAGCGCACCAGAAGCTCAATCGTAGAAATACGGTCCACCTTTGCATAAGCGCTATCCTCCAGCTCTGCAACAGCTGCCTCGGTCTCGCGCTCATCCGGATGGGCAAGATAATATTCCAGCAATTTCTGACGCACTGTTTTCCGGTAAGCACTGGAAAATGCGCTCGTGCGCGCTGCCTGCTGATACCAGGCAAGATTTTCTGCGGTAAGCTGCATCTCCTCTTCCTGCTCCCCGCACAGGTGCAGCAGCAGACCCGGATTTTCAATGGCAAAACCGCCGCAGGCACGGGCAAGCTCTTCATCCGTAAACAATGGCTCTACGCGGCAGGTTTCTGTCACCGCATATCTTCTGCGCTGCTCATCTTCGAGAAGAATCCGCGCTTTTTTTAGCCGTACAGACGGATATAAGCACCCCGTTCCGTCATCGGATAGGACGTTTCGCCCGCCATCGCCGGATGGCAGACGATCACACGCGTGATTTTCGGATTTTCACACGTTACATGATGGGTAAACAGCACATTTGCGATCGCTTTTGCGCTGTCGGGATCTTCCGGTTTTTTCCAGAAAAGTCCGGTACAGTGCGGCGTATTCGCGGTTCATGCGGCCTTTCTGGATCTGTCTTGCCGTGAAAACCTCCATCGCCGGGCGGTAGCTCTGGAATGTATGGCGGTCTTTTTCGCGGTTTTTGATCACGTTGGCGTAGATCAGCGCTTTCTTCTGGCCTGCCAGTGTGTTGCTGTAGGAGAAATACATCCGGATGACCTGCGGAAGGACCTCGTCGAACGACGCATCCATCGTTTCGATATAGTACTCGTACAAGCGCGTGATGCGGATGTTCCGCTCCACGGCTTTTGCATACCACGGGAAATATTCCTTCCGCACCGGGCGGCCCTTCATCACCAGTTTGCAGATGGCTTCGAGCACTTCATCGGATGGAAAACGCTCATAGCCCGCAGTCAGAATCTGATAGACATTCTCATCGAACGTTTTCATCGTCTCTGTAAGATAAGCGGCCCGTTTTAACAGTTCCCCGCTTAAAACGCCTTCTTTCTGCGCAAATTTCAGCACCTGAACGGTGAACGGCGAAATCCGGCGGAGCTGTCCCTCCTGGCGGAGATAGAGCTGTGCCGCATCCAGATACAGAAGCGGGCTCTTGCACCCGCACTCATAGCAAAGTTCCATCGCGTAGAGCTGACGGGTCAGCGACTGCTGCCAGGAATCGTCGGCATCAATGGCAAGCTTTAACAGAAAATAGCTTGCACTCTCCTGCCGCATCAGTGTTCCAAGGCGTGATACCAGCCCGGTATGGCCCACTTCCATTTTCAGCTTCCATGCCAGATACAGGTACGCTCCTTTTTTCTCCGCGGTGTCCAGCAGTTCCTGATGCTCTTTTACGTAAGAAAGCGTTTCTCTTGCTTTTCCGGTTTCCTCATGGCTCTCGTACAGCCATGCTTTTCCCAGCGTCACCCACGCCATGTCTCCGCCGGCTTTTTCGAACTGCTCGATGGCCTCCCAGGTGTCCTGATACCAGGTACGGTAGTCGCGTTTATGGACTGCCAGATCGAGATAGCCGCGCGCGATGGCAGTTATCTGACGGTCGCGCTCCGTATTTTTTCCTGCTGGTCACATGCTTTTCGCTGTTTGTCACTTCCAGTTCAAAGCGAAGCTCCTGTTTTCCCTGACGCACCGTAATTCTGCCGTAATGGCGGCCGTTTCCGATTTTCTCCTGATGGATAATGTATTCCACACCGTAGACGCTTCCGATGAAATCTTCTGAAGTGACGACTTTCTTTTCCACTTCCAGAAAGTCTCCCTGCACCTCGATTTCCATGCGGACGTAGCCCCCAGGGTATTTTTATACAGATACAGTGTTTCCTTGCGCGGCTGGTCCACGGTAAGCACAGTTTTCTCCGGCTGTTCCGCCGAAAGCATCACCGGCTCTTTCTGACCGAGGGCAACCAGAAATTCCTCCAGATGCTGAAATGTCACCGGCTTGTGGGACAGTCCCTGATAAAGTGCCATCTGCTCCGGTGCCTCTTTCTGAAGAAGACGTGCAAACTCTTTTTTTGACAAAGAAGCGGTACGCTGCGCCGAAATCATGGCTTGCCAGATGCACAAAATCTGCCAGGGAATGAATCTCCTGCCCGGAAATGTTCATTGTCTTTCCCGCAATCGAGACGTGTACCCGCACGCAGCGTTCCTCCAGATTGCTGCTGACGGTGATGTTTCCACAGATTTCATCGCCTGCTTTTAATCCGCTGGTATCCACGCCGTACTCAATCGTACTCGCCGTTCCCTGGAACTGATTTTTCGCCAGAACGATTCTCTGATGATCTGTGGTCACAATTCCTTTTACTCTTCTCCCGTCTTCCGCTCCGATATTCAGCTCTCCGCGGAAATTCTGCCCCTCGTCCAGCGTCAGGGCCACCTCCGTCTCGGACAGCAGCAGATGGGGAACCTCATATTCAAATCTGCCGTTCAGCAGTTGTTCCAATCTTCTTCTCAATGTTTTTCACCTTATTTTATCTAAATCGTTTTCGTTCTTTTCCACAACGTCTGATTATACCCCAAGACGCACGGGATTGCAACGGAAAGGGGACGCTCCTTTTAATAGTCGAACAGCGAAAACTGGTTGCTTTCGGGCAGATCTCCGAAGACACCGAGGTCCGCCATAAAGTCGATAATCGTCTTGCTGACCTTGGTGCGGTCGCGGAAATCATCTTTCGAGAGGAATTTTCCGTTTCGTGCCGCAAGGACAACGGCGTCGGCCGCCTTGTCGCCCAGACCCTCGATCGAGTCGAGCGCCGGCATCAGATGTTTGTCATCGTAGACCTGGAAGCGGTGCGCCTGTGCCTTATAGAGGTCCACCGGCACGAAATCGAAGCCGCGGGCGTACATTTCCTGGACAATCTTCATATCCTTGACGGTTGCCTGCTCCTTCTGAGTCAGCGTGTCTTTCCGTTTTTCGTAATCTTTCATATAATATTCCAGCCGGTCGCGTCCCATGCACATGAGCTCGTAGGAGAATGCGGACGCACGAATGGAGAAGTACGCCGCATAGTACGCCAGCGGATAGAAAATTTTATAGTAAGCGATGCGGTACGCCATCATGACGTACGCCGCCGCGTGGGCTTTCGGGAACATGTACTTGATCTTTTTACATGACCAGATGTACCAGTCCGGCACGTCATGTGCCTTCATCTCCTCTTCCCACTCCGGTTTTAAGCCCTTTCCTTTTCGCACACTCTCCATGATCGTAAAGGAAAGCTCACTTTCGAGTCCCTTGTCGATCAGGTAGATCATGATATCGTCTCGGGTACAGATGGCGGTGGAAATCGTCGCCTTGCCCTCCTCGATCAATGTCTGCGCATTGCCGAGCCATACGTCGGTTCCGTGCGACAGACCAGAGATACGGATCAGGTCAGAGAACGACTGCGGCTTCGTGTCCAGAAGCATCTGGATAACGAAATCGGTACCGAACTCCGGCACGCCAAGACATCCAAGCGGGCAGCCGCCGATGTCCTCCGGCTTGATGCCGAGCGCCTCGGTGCTCTTGAACAGCGACATGACCTCCGGGTTATCGAGCGGAATCGTCTGCGCATCAAGGTGCGTGATATCCTCGAGCATACGGATCATGGTCGGATCATCGTGTCCGAGAATGTCGAGCTTTAAGAGGTTGGCATCAATGGAGTGGTAATCGAAATGGGTCGTAATGATGTCGGTTGTCATATCGTTCGCCGGATGCTGCACCGGGGTGAAGGAGTTGATATCCTCACCGAACGGCAGAACGATGATACCGCCCGGGTGCTGGCCGGTTGTACGGCGGATTCCGGTGCATCCTTCCACGATACGGTCGATCTCGCAGTTCCGTTTGTGCTGGCCGCGCTCTTCGTAATAGTTCTTCACGTAACCGAACGCTGTTTTATCCGCCAGCGTACCGATGGTTCCCGCACGGAACGTCTGACCGGCGCCGAAAATAACCTCTGTGTATTTGTGCGCCTTACTCTGGTAATCACCGGAGAAGTTCAGGTCGATATCCGGCTCTTTGTTTCCCTTGAATCCAAGGAACGTCTCGAACGGGATATCAAATCCCGCTTTTTTGCAGCGGCTTACCGCAGTTCGGGCAGACGGCGTCCGGCATATCGCATCCGGCGCGGCCGACGTACTCTTTGACGCGCGGCGAATCGAACTCGCTGTAATGGCACGACTCGCAGTAGTAATGCGGGCTCAACGGGTTTACCTCCGTGATTCCCGCCATCGTCGCAACGAACGAGGAACCGACGGAACCACGCGATCCTACAAGGTATCCGTCCTCGTTCGACTTCCACACCAGTTTCTGTGCGATGATGTACATAACGGCGTATCCGTTGGAAATAATGGAGTTCAGCTCCCGTTCGAGGCGCGCGGAAACGATCTCCGGCAACTCCTCGCCGTAGATTTCATGCGCGCGGTCGTAGCAGATTCTACGCAGTGTCTTGTCGGAATCTTCGATGACCGGCGGGAATTTTCCGGCACGGATCGGGGAGATTTTCTCGACAAGGTCGGAGATTTTGCGCGGATTGGTGATGACGACCTCCTCCGCTTTCTCACTTCCGAGATACGAAAACTCTTCAAGCATCTCCTCGGTGGTGCGCAGGAACAGCGGTGCCTGCTCATCCGCGTCGTCAAAACCTTTTCCGGTCATGATGATGCGGCGGTAGATCTCGTCCTGCGGATCCATGAAGTGGACGTCGCACGTTGCCACAACAGGCTTATGGAACTGCTCGCCGAGTTTAACAATGCGCCTGTTGATCTCCTTTAAATCCTCCTCGCTCTCTACGGCAGAAACGTCCTCTTTTTTGATCATGAACGCGTTGTTGCCGATCGGCTGGATTTCCAGATAATCGTAGAAGTCCACGAGACGCGCAATCGCCGCATCCGGTTCACCGCGCAGGATTGCCTGGTAGAGTTCGCCCGCCTCGCAGGCAGATCCGATCATCAGACCGTCCTGGTATTTCAGGTAGACGCTCTTTGGCAGCTTGGGCCGGCGGTTGTAGTATTTCAGGTGGGATTCCGACACGAGGCGATACAAATTGACACGTCCCGTCTCGTTCTTTGCCAGAATGATCGCATGGTACGATGGAAGCTTGCGCACAGCCTCCTCCGATACTTTTCCCTGCGCATTCAGGTCATCCAGAGTCAGAATATTGCGCTCCTCCAGCATTTTTACGAATTTCACAAAAATTTCCGCCGTACAGCCGGCATCGTCCACCGCACGGTGATGGTTTTCCAACGATACGCCGACCGCCTTCGCAACGGTATCCAGCTTGAAACGGTTCAGGCCCGGCAGCAGGAAACGCGCCATGGCGACGGTGTCCGCCGTTGTAAATTCCCGCTCGATCCCCTGCAGGACGCAGTTGTGCTCGATAAAGCTCATATCAAACGAAGCATTGTGGGCAACCATAACGGCTCCCTCACTGAACTCCAGGAATTTCGGCAGCACCGTTTCGATGTCCGGCGCGTCAAGAACCATGTTGTCGTTGATGCCGGTCAGGTTCTCAATCCGGAACGGGATCGGGACTTTCGGGTTAACGAAAGTGGAAAACTTATCGACAATCGCTCCGTTTTCCACACGGACGGCGCCGATCTCGATGATTTTGTTGACAACCGGGGAAAATCCCGTCGTCTCGATATCAAACACAACGTAGCTTCCGTGGATGTCCTGTCCTTTGCTGTTGACAACGATATCTTTCAAGTCGTCGACGAGATAAGCCTCCATGCCGTAGATGACCTTGAACGGAGCCGAAACTTTTTTCAGCTCATCTTTTGTCGCATCCGGGTGCTCTGCCTGGTATTTTTTCCGGTAAGCGCCGTCGATCGCCTCGATCGCATGGTTTGCCTCCGGGAAGGACTGCACCACGCCGTGGTCAGTGATCGCGATCGCCGGATGGCCCCACTCGTAGGCACGCTGTACCAGACGGGCAGCATCGGTGACACCGTCCATATCGCTCATCTTTGTATGACAGTGCAGCTCCACACGCTTCACCGGACTCGTATCCTGACGGCCGGTACGGAAATCGGTGATCTTCTTGATGCCCCAGACAGACATAACCGTCAGATCGTGGTCAAATGCATCAACCGTCGTTTTTCCTTTTACTTTAATGAACGCGCCTTTTTTGATCGCATCCTTTAATTCCGGCACTTCCGCGTTCTGGACGAAAATCTTGACGCCGATGGTATCCGTAAAGTCGGTGATCGTGAACATGAAAATCGTACGCTCATTCCGGATCTCGCGCATATCCACACTCTGGACTCTTCCTCGGATGACAACATCACCGATCTCATCGCCGATTTTCAGAATCTCCACGCTCTCATCCTCGAAATCTCTTCCGTACAGCACATCCGGATTGGAGGATTTGCGCGGCTGATTGTCCGCATTCCGGCTGAAACTGCCCTTGCCTTTCTTGAAGGAACCGCGTCCGCCGCCGGAAAAATCCTTTTCCCCTTCCGCCGTCTGCTGCTTTTTCTTTTTTCGCCTCGCCGCCTGGCTGCTGCGGCTGCTTTGGCTGTTCGCCTGCTGCTTCCGCCTGCTCTTCCATCCGGTTCTGCTCTTTTTCGCCGAGCATCTCACCGTAATGGGTATGCGCCAGAACGTGGCGCACTTCCTCCCGGATGCGGAGCTCGGAATTTCTCATGGCGCGGCTCTCGCCCTCCGGCTTTCTCATCTCGGTTTCCACGATCAGGTCGAAGCCGCACCGCTCACAGAAGATTTTCTCGAGAATGTGGACCAGCTCCTCCTCGCGCTCCTTTGCCACAACGGAATCCACGAGCACCAGGTGCATTTTGTTCGTCTCCGGGAAGGTAATCTCGGCAGTCGAAAACAGATGATTCAGAAAGACACTGTGGTTTTTCAGCTCGAGCAGGATACTCGGACGGTACACCTCCAGAAAGTTTTCCGGCGTATACTGGCGCGACAGATAGAACCGCTCAATAATCTTCACGCGCAGCGGCACGTTGGAAAAGAGCTGCTCCTCGATCTGGCGCTCCAGCTGATAAATATATTTTTTGTGAATCCACTGATGGCTGACCACATAGATCCGCAGCAGATCTTTTTTCTTATTGATCGATACCCGCGAAACCTCCACGGTATCGAGAAGCTCTGCCATGCCCCCTTCGATTCTCAAATCCGGAAATACTTCCTGAAACTGTTTTTCCATTCCTATTCCTGCTTTCTTTTTTACTTGCCCCAGTGATCCAGCTCGTCCTTTAAGACGGACAGCAGCTCGCTCTCCGGTACTTTTTTCACGATTTCACCTTTTTTAATTAAAATGCCGACGCCTTTTCCGCCTGCAACACCAAGATCCGCCTCTTTTGCCTCGCCCGGTCCGTTGACCACGCAGCCCATGACGGCAACCTTGATATCAAGATCGTAGCCCTGCACCAGTGTTTCCACCTGGTTTGCCAATCCGATCAGGTCAATCTGGGTCCGTCCGCAGGTCGGACACGATACGACCTCAATGCCGCCTTTTCGAAGTCCCAGGGTCTTTAAGACCGTTTTGCGGATTGATTTCCTCGAGCGGATCGCCGGTCAGGGAAACACGGATCGTATCTCCGATGCCCTGATATAAAATAATACCGAGCCCCACTGCCGATTTGATGTTGCCGGAATACAGCGTTCCTGCCTCCGTAATGCCGACATGAAGCGGATGATCCGTCTGGTTCGTGATCAGCTCATGCGCTTTTGCACACATCATCACATCAGACGATTTGATACTGATGACGAGATTGTCATAGCCCATCTCCTCAATGATCCGCACTTTGTCGAGCGCGCTCTCCACCAGGCCCTCTGCCGTTACGCCGTTGTATTTTTCCACCAGCGCTTTTTCGAGTGAACCGCTGTTGACGCCGACGCGGATCGGAATCTGGCGTTCTTTTGCTGCATCTACAACCGCCTGGATCCGGTCGCGGCTGCCGATGTTGCCCGGGTTGATGCGGATTTTATCGGCTCCGTTTTCGATCGCGGCGATCGCCAATCGATAGTCAAAATGAATATCTGCTACAAGCGGAATCGAGATCTGCTTTTTGATCTCGGACAGCGCCCTGGCTGCCTCCATGGTCGGGACGGCGCATCGGATAATGTCACATCCGGCTTCCGTGAGCGCTGGATCTGCTTTACGGTTGCCTCCACATCTTCTGTTTTGGTATTCGTCATAGACTGGATCAGAATCGGATTTCCGCCTCCGATGACCCGGTCGCCGATTTTCACAACTCGTGTATTTGCTCTGCTCATTGTCTTTCCTCCATTTATTTTCTCCGTGATGGCATAAAAATCTTATTTTATTATAAGACAAATTTTTTCTCCGGCACAACCATCTTTTCTCTTGCAATTTTTCCCAAATTTTCTATAATGCTAGGAGTGAATTTTTTTGATTCAACTGGAAAGGAAGACATACAAACGATGAAAAAGATGATCCTCGTAACCTCGCCGCCGGCGTGCGGAAAGACATACATTTCAAAACAGCTCGCCAAGGAGCTGAAACACGTTGTTTATCTCGACAAGGATACGGTCATTCCGCTGTCGAACCGCGTTTTCAAAGCGGGCGGACAGGAAATCAACCGCAGTTCTGATTTCTTCGAGGAGAATATCCGCGATTATGAATATGAAGTAACGGTCAATTTCGGACTGGAAGCACTCGAGTATGACAATATTGTGCTGATCAACGCACCATTCACACGCGAAGTGCATGATGAGAAGTTCCTGAAAGACTTCTCCAAAAAGCTCGCTGACCATGGGGCAAAGCTTGTTGTGATCTGGGTTGTCACAAAACCGGAGATCTGCCACCAGCGCATGATCGACCGCAACTCCGTGCGCGATACGTGGAAGCTGGAGCACTGGGATGAATATGTGAAAACGATCGACTACTCCATCCCGGAAGCACTGAAGAAAATGAGCAGCTGCCTCGATCTGATGCTGTTCTACAATTCTTCGGATGAAGAATATCAGAAATCCATGGAGATGGTTATCTCCCGTCTCGAAGACGAATAACGACTAAACGAAAAAAGAGAATTTTGCCGGACCTCATTTTTACAGTCTGCAAAAATTCTCTTTTTATTTATAGAAACTATTTTCACATCCGATACAAAAGATAATCCGCCGCTGCCGCCCACAGCACCCAGGAAACGCAGAGAACTGCGAACACACTCTTATATCCGAGTACGGCAAATGTGGACGCGCCATTTTTTCCTTCTGCGTGAATTTCTCCGGGTTTTTGCCTTTTACCATCAGCATTCCGGCGATCACGAACATGCCGAGGGCCGCGATCAGCAGCAGGCCGTCTTTCGCCGCCTCAAGGGCAGCGCGGAACGTGAATCCCCCAAAGAGGAATCCTCCCAGCAGCAGCACAGCTGCCGCAGCGCCGCCGGAGAGCAGGCCGATTGTAAATGCTTTGCCGAGATCACGGCAGATGTTCTTTATCTTTTCCATGTTTATAATTCCTTATTTTCTTCTAACGCATCGCAGAAATGACATGCCACAAAGTGATTGTTGCCCACGTCTTTTAATTCCGGCATCTGCTGTCGGCAGATGTCTTTTGCGTACTTGCATCTTCCCTGGAATTTGCAGCCCGGCTTCGTGTTGATCGGGCTCGGCACCTCGCCTTCGAGGCGGATTTTTTTTGCGGTCGCGCTCTGCCTCTACTTTCGGGTCCGGAATCGGAATCGCGGAGAGCAGTGCCTGTGTGTACGGGTGGCGCGGGTTGGCGTACAGCTCCTCGGATGTCGTCAGCTCGACGAGAGTTCCCAGATACAGAACCGCCACACGGTCGGAAATATGTTTGACCATCGACAGATCATGCGCAACGAAAAGATAGGTCAGACCCATCTTCTTCTGTAAGTCCACAAGCAGGTTGACGATCTGCGCCTGAATCGAAACGTCGAGTGCGGAGATCGGCTCATCGAGAACGATGAACTCCGGCTGCACGGCAAGCGCACGCGCGATACCGATTCGCTGGCGCTGTCCGCCGGAAAACTCGTGCACGAAACGGTTCGCATGCTCGCGGTTCAGTCCGACCAGCTCCAGATATTTGTAGATCATCTCCTGGCGCTCTTTCTTATTCTTTGCCAGATGGTGAATGTCGATGCCCTCGCCGATGATGTCGGCAACGGTCATACGTGGGTCGAGCGATCCATACGGATCCTGGAAGACCATCTGTACCTGTTTTTTGAAGGCAAACCGCTCTTTTCCGTTTAACGCATGGACATCGGTTCCCTTGTAGAGCACCTGTCCGTCTGTCTTGTCATACAGGCCGATGCACGTACGGCCGCACGTTGTCTTTCCGCATCCGGATTCGCCAACCATTCCAAGTGTCTCACCTTTGTAGATATCGAAGGAGACATCATCCACGGCCTTTAAGGTCGCATGGTTTCCGACCTGAAAATATTTTTTCAGATGGGAAACGGAAAAAAGCACTTCTTTTTCGTTATTTTCCATTACAGTTCTCCTCCTTCCAGATTTGGCATTTCTACTTTTGGTGCCATCGGGTGATGGAGCCAGCAGGCAGCCTTATGCTCGCCGCCGAATTCCGTTGCCTCCGGCATCTCTTCCTTACAGATCGGCATACAATAGCTGCACCGCGTGCAGAACGGACATCCGACCGGCGGGTTTAAAAGATCCGGCGGAGTTCCCGGAATTGTCGCGAGTTCCTGCTTGTTTTTCAGATCCAGACGCGGTACGGAACGGATCAGCGCCCAGGTATACGGGTGACGCGGACGATAGAAAATATCCTCACACGTTCCGCTTTCCACGATAATACCGGAATACATGACAGCAATCTTCTGTGCGATATTCGCCACAACACCAAGATCATGTGTGATCATGATAACGGACGTCTGGATTTTTCTTCTGCAGATTCTTGATAATATCGAGAATCTGTCCCTGAATTGTCACATCGAGTGCGGTCGTTGGCTCGTCACAGATCAGAATTTTCGGATCACAGGCAAATGCAATCGCGATCATAACACGCTGACGCATACCGCCGGAAAATTCGTGCGGATACTGTCTGACACGTTTTTCCGGCTCCGGGATGCCGACCATGCGCAGCATCTCGACAGCCTCCTTTGCCGCTTCCTGTTTTGTCATGTTTTTATGGCCCATCAGATTTTCCATAATCTGTTTTCCGACACGCATCGTCGGATTTAAGGAAGCCAGCGCATCCTGGAAAATGATTGCACACTCGCCGCCTTTGTAATGCTGCCACTGATTTTTTGTTGTATTTCAGAATATTCTCTCCATGATAGAGAATTTCACTGTTCTCTTTAATCTCACCCTGCGGGGCCTTGATGAGGCCCATGATGGATTTCGCCGTTACAGATTTTCCGCAGCCGGATTCGCCCACAATTGCGAGCGCCTGACCTTTCTCGAGAGAAAACTGTACACCGCGGACTGCCTTTACTTCACCGGCATAGGTGTGATAAGAGACTCTTAAGATTTTTTACTTCCAGAATCGGATTGTTTTGTTCGTTCATATCGTTATCTCCCACTTATTACTGGCGAAGTCTCGGATCCAGGGCATCGCGCAGGCCGTCTCCCAGAAGGTTGAATGCCATAACGATGATACAGAGCACGAGACATGGGAACAGAAGCTGTGACGGATAGAAATCCATGTTCTGCTGTCCCATCGAAATCAGGACACCAAGGCTGATCGATGGTGCCTTGAGGCCGATGCCGAGGAAGCTAAGACCTGCCTCCGTGAAAAATAAACATCGGGATTGCCGTCGCCGTATCCAGAATCAGGATACCCAGCATATTCGGTACATAGTGTTTTAAGATGATGCGGAGCGGTTTTGCACCGAGCACCTCCGCCGCGTAAACGTATTCCGTCTCACGGAGCTGTTTGATCATACCGCGCACCTGACGTGCCGTGTTACACCATGCGGTGACACTAAGCGCGACCAGAAGTGCAAACAGGTTATTTCCAAGAATCATCATGATCAGAATCGTAAGAAGCAGAGACGGAATCGAGTTGATAACCTCGATGATCCGCATCAGAACCTCATCGACCCAGCCGCCGAAATGTGCCATCAGCGCGCCATATACCGTTCCAATGATGAGTTTGATTGCCGTTGCAACGATCGCGATGATCAGTGATGCCCGCGCGCCGACCCAGACTCTTGAGAAGAGGTCACGTCCCAGGTTGTCGGTTCCAAACCAGTATTTTGACGATACGCCCTGGTTTTTTCTCGGCGATATTCATGGATACATAATCATATCCTTTGATATGCGGTCCGATGATGACCATGACAAGCAGAATACCGAGCACAACAAGAGATCCCATTGCGATCGGGTTTTTGCGGAGCCGTCTCCAGGCGTCCTGCCAGTAGGAAATGGTCGGGCGGTCAATCCGGTTCGCATCTTCCTCGGTGTATCCTATTACTTTAAATTTTTCCCGGTGTTAATGCTGCCATAATATCCTCCTTATCTGCTCTTTCCTGTCAGACTGATTCTCGGGTCAACGACCACGTACAGCAGGTCCGTGATAAAGAGAACACCGATGTAAAGTGCTGCGATAATAACCGTCTCTCCCATGATAATGGAAAGATCCTGGTTATTGACCGCCGTCACATAATACTGTCCGATTCCCGGGATGGAAAAGATGCTCTCGATGAAGAAGGAGCCTGTGATACACATGGCAACCGACATCGGAAGCTGTGTGATAACCGGGATAAACGAGTTCCGAAGGATATGGCGGCGGATAATCTGTCCGCGGCTTAAGCCCTTCGATTCAGCAGTCAGCACGTAATCCTGATTGATCACATCGAGCATCGAGGTTTTCAGCAGACGCGCATACGTTGCAATATAAGAAAAGCATCCTGTCAGGGTCGGAAGAATCGTGTATTCCCATCCTCCGAACCACAGATCCTTTCCCGCAGGCCAGCCGATCGTCGGCAGAACCTTCAGGTTACCTGCGAAAATTTTCTGAAGCATCAGACCAAAGATCAGGTTCGGAATGGAAATCAAGAGGACCGACAGGGCGATCACCATATAGTCCCAGAAGCTTCCCCTCCTCATTGCCGCAAGAATTCCAAGCAGCAGACCGATCGTGATACCGACCAGCACCTGCTGGATACCAAGGCGGGCGGATACCGGAAGACGGTCATGAATCAGCTTCTGTACCGTCTGTCCCGCATAGACAACAGATTCCCCGAACTCTCCCTTGCAGATTCCCTTCATTGTGATCACATAGCGCTCCATCATCGGCTTGTCGAGGCCGTAGCGCTTATAGAGGTTTTCCTTTACGGTCGGCGAGAGCTTGCTCGCACGCTCCGTCAGCGGATCTCCCGGAACCGCTTCCAGAAGGAAAAACGTGGCCGTTGCAATCAGAAACAGTGTGATCAGCATTTCTGCAAAACGGCGCAGTAAATATTTTGGCATAAAAATCCTCTCCCTGTCCGGTCTTTTCCGACCGGAATTTTTATTATGATAGCGAAAGAAGAGCCTATTGTTTCATAAGCCCTTCTTCCCTCATTTCTTCTGTTTTGCTGCTTTTTTATTTCTGTACAGATGCTCTGTAAAGCTCCTGGCTTGCGCCGAAGGAGGATGTGTAGAAATCTTTTACCCAGTTCTGATAATAGTAATGTTTATCAGAGTAGTACAGCGGTGCAACACCACAATCCTGTGCAACCAGCAGATCTTCCAGCTTCTGGTAAATCTCAAGGCGTTTTGCGTTGTCGTTCTCTCCGGTCAGAGAATCGATCAGGCTGTCGTACTCGCTGTTGCTATAGAGGCCGTAGGAATCATAAACGCCTGTCTTCATGACGTTCAGGAAATCCAGCGGATCGTTGTAATCGCTGAACCATCCGCCTACAAAGATATCGTAGTTCTTGTTATCGCGCTCGTTTGCAAACATCTGGTAATCGCCAACGGTGTTCAGCTCTACCTTTACGCCCAGATTCTGGGAAATGGACTGCTGCAGGTACTCTCTCTCGAGCTGATTCTCGGTAGCAGAACCCTGGGACAGCAGTGTAATGGTGATGTCTTCCGGTTTGTCGGTGATACCAAGCTCATCAAGGCCTTTCTGGAACAGTGCTTTTAACTTGTCTGCATCTCCTGCATACTGCTCATATTCCTCTTTCATGGTCTCCGACGCCTGCTTGCGGTAGGAAGTTCCGTCGAGCGTGATCGCCGGGGAAACGAAGCCGTAAGCTGCGGTGTATCTTCCGTAAACAGCTGATACCATCTCCTCACGGTTGATGGAGTAGGAAATTGCCTTGCGGATGTTTACGTTTTTCATCAGACCGGATTTTCCGCCCTCAGACTGCTCGTAGCACAGAACCATAGTTCCCGGGTACTCGGTGGTCATGGTCTGCATATTGCCTGCTTCTACTTCTTTGTCATATTTTGCAATGTAATCGCCTGCTGCATCGAAAACGTCCAGCTGTCCGTTATCGAACATGGTTGCTGCTGTTGCGTTCTCTGCTACACAGTACCAGTTTACCTGATTCAGTTTTACGTTGTCCTTATCCCAGTACTGGTCATTCTTCACCCATGTCATGGAGTTATCTTCTACCAGGTTTGTCATGGCAAACGGTCCGTTGTAGACACATTTTGTCCAGTCTTTTCCCCACTGGTCTCCGGCTGCCTCTGCGACATCCTGACGGGTCGGGTAAAGCGGAGTTGCTACCAGCTTGGACTGGAAGGTCGGATCCGCTACCTTTAAGGTAACCTCGAAGGTGTAATCGTCAACTGCTTTGATTCCGATCTCATCGGCAGAACCCTGTCCGTTATAATACTCCTCTGCTCCTACTACGTTGAACAGGAAGAAAGAATAGGAATATCCGTATTCCGGATTTAACAGACGTTTCCAGCCGTACTCATAATCTGCTGCGGTAACCGGCTGTCCGTCGGACCATTTTGCATCCTTTCTCAGATGGAAGGTATAAACCAGTCCGTCATCGGATACGTCCATGGATTCTGCACCGGCATACTCGAAACGGTCTCCGTTTTCATCTGCCACGTCACGCATCAGTCCTTCATAGCACTCCGCCATCATCCAGCGCCATCCCATATCCTGCACATCGAAATTGTTTCCAAAGGATACCGCGCGAAGATTGATCTGTCCGTCCACTTCACCTGCAGTCTCCGGTGCTGCTGAATCCGCTGCTCCAGTACTGGTTGATGCCGCTGTAGCATTGTCAGCAGTTGCTACCTGTGCCTCTCCGCTGCTTCCGCATCCGGCCAGAAGACCGGCTGCCATGCATCCTGCCAAAAGCAGAGAAACGACTTTGTTTCTTTTTCTCATTGGTGTTCCTCCTTTGTTTTCCGCAGACCCTCCCCGGCTGATCCGGCTATGTCTGCACACGGGCCATTGTTTTTCATATAATTATCCTGAAATTTTTTCTCTTATTCGGACAATAGCACGAAATAATACCTTGTTTTTTCAATCTTTTCACGTGATTTTAGCCCAACTTTTATCAGAATATCGAAAAATATCTTTTT
>ENA-OQHD01000317-OQHD01000317.1-human-gut-metagenome-genome-assembly--contig:-NODE-317-length-19045-cov-2.775875_pt1 | contig 19045 bp, 23 predicted proteins | sample MGYA00242560_ERZ504711 | MGnify/ENA primary metagenome ERZ504711 (study PRJEB26092, sample SAMD00036198) | human gut metagenome | host: Homo sapiens | study: EMG produced TPA metagenomics assembly of...
ACTTTCCTCCTATGAGATTCCGGAAGGAGAAGACAAAAATACATTCTCATATGATTCTATGAAAAATGTTGATTATAGTGAACTGAAAAAATCTAAAAGTTTACTCCGGCACTTTATCATGAAAATGATGGCATCTGGGAGGGAGGCAGCACAAATCAGTTTTCACCAGTAATGACATTTAAGCTTTGGGAAAAGTTTTCTGATAGTTGTTTGGAAGTATCTGAAAATTATAGAAGTTAACGGAATATTGACGATGCATTCCGTATATATTCTACAACACATGGCTAAGCTTGACTAGAATGTGGGTGAAAAATTTTACAAGCGCCAGAGTTCCCTCTGGCGCTCAATTTTACTTTCGCTGTGCGGTTTTTTCTGTACTCTAATGGCAACAATCCCGTGCTTTTTCGGAATAATTCTGCAAATCGGCTTGAAGTGGAATAGCCTACTGTTTGGGCAACTTGTCCGACTGTTAGCTCTGTATATGCCAGCAGATATTCTGCTTGGCTCATGCGCCGCTGTTGAACATATTCCGTGATAGTGCAGTCGTAGTATTTCTTAAAACAGCTTTTGAGCTTTGTCGTTCCCATACAGGCAATCTGTGTTAGCCGATCCAGAGGAATATCAAAAGCATAGTGGTCGCTAAGATAAGCGGCAACTATTTGGAGATTTTCAATATCCTGTTGAGAGAGCTTATGGGCTGGTTTATCAGGATGTTTCTTCTGATATTCCACCACCATTGAAACAGCTTCTGCGACTTTACCCTCATAAAAAAGTTTTGCTGCAATCCCTTCCCCGCGATAGTCTTTGATTTCTGTGAGTAACCGTGACATTTCTGGAAAGTCGGAAGTTTGGTCGATCTTCCGAAATGCATCCACAGGATTGATCTGTGCCTCCGGGTACAGTTTTTTCAGGTAGTCCTCATAATATGCCGGTGCAATCTCAATCCCAACCGAACGGATTGGAATATTTTTATGTATCAAAGCCTTGTATGGAGCGTAGCCTCCAATAAATGTTTTGATACAACCGGCAGACAGCCTACGGTATGGAGATAATTCCTCCCCGGAAATAGAGTCATACCGAGTGATACTCAGACATTCCGGCATGGAGCATTCCAACATGAAATCTTCGTGGAAGGAAAAGTTATGGATTTTAATATCATATAAGTCTTTCTGTCCATAAGTCCAGTAGGTGCCTTCTCCAACTTCGGGAGAAAGTTTCCAGCAGTCACCTAATGCCACATATTGCTGGTTGTCTGGGTCACGGATAAAACCGTGTTCAATCAGTAGCGGTGTATAAAACCGGTCAATAATTTCAGACATGAAAACAGACCGCCTCCTTTTTGCAACGATTAGACGAACTTTTGAAAGGAACAGACGAACAACGCCGGAACCTATTGAATGTTGTCTGATAAATGCGTATTGTATTAGACGAAGATTAGAGCTATCTAACCGAAGAATATCACAAACCACTTGTCGAGTCAAGACAATGAAAGGTAGGAGGTCAAAATGAGTAATCAAGTAAATTCTATGAACAAAGGTCTGACAGTGAAAGACCTTGTAACAACAGGTATTTTTACTGCACTGTTATTTGTTTTTGTATTGGTGGGCGGTGTCTTTTTTGCAACGAATCCTGTACTTACTTTTTTCATGCCAGCAGGAGGTGGGCTGCTTGCTGGCCCTATTTATCTTTTGCTGATTGCAAAAGTGCATAAGCGTTGGAGCCTTTCTATAATGGGCGTTATCATGGGTATTATTTGGTTCGTGACTGGTATGCACTGGGCTTTTGCATTGGGCTACCTGATCATGGCGATTGTCGCGGACTTTGTTGCTGGTGCAGGGCAGTACAAAAGCAAAAAACTCAACAGCCTGTCTTATATACTGTTTTCTCTCGGCGGCACTGGTTCGTATATCGTGTTCTTTGTTGACCCAAACGGCTGGGCGCAGACCATGTTGGGAAACGGAACTGAACAGAGCTACATCGACACCATGCAGGCAACTGCAAATACCGGCATCCTGATTGCCATGTTTGCTGCTGTTATCATTACATCTGCGATCAGCGCTTTTGTAGGCTGCAAAATGCTGAAAAAGCAGTTTGAAAAAGCAGGTATTACAGCATGAGCGGTAAACGCCACAAGAAAGGGCTTTGGCTCGACCCACGGGCAAAGCTCTTTCTTATTCTTATGTGTGTTTTATCGTCCATGTTTGCTCCCTCACTTGCATATCAATTTTTCCTTGTTATGCTGATTGCGATATTGGGGGCTTTCTTTGGAAAGTGGAAATATGTCATTAAGGCTGTATGCTTTTATGCGGTCATCTGTGCCCTGACAGTTTGGATCATGGCAGAAATGACAGGCACGCTGCGGACAATGTTTATTGCCTTTTTAGGATTGTTTCATAAGGTCTATGCGTGCGGAATCTTGGCTGGGATTGTTCTGACTACTACAAAAGTCAATGAGTTCCTGTCTGCTATGAATCGTGTCCACGCACCCAAAAAGTTAGTAATTCCTATGGCGGTTATGCTGCGGTACATTCCAACTATTCAAGAGGACTGGCGCTACATCAAGGACGCTATGCGGATGAGAGATGTTTCCCCTTCTCTGGCGGGCTTTTTAGCCCATCCAGGCATGACGGTTGAGTGTATTTATGTGCCTTTGTTAATGGCAGCTTCAAAAGCAGCGGATGATCTTTCTGTTGCTTCTGTCACTCGTGGAATTGAAAATCCCAATCCACGCACCTGTCTTGTCCAGATAAAATGCGGAGCTGCCGATTGGGGCGTCATGGCCGTTGCCGTTGCTTATCTGATTTTTGAATTATGTGTAAGGGGAGGTGTGATCAGTTGATTGAGTTTGAAAATGTATCGTTTTCCTATACGGGGCAGGAACATGGTGGGCTGCATGATATCAATCTGAAAATTTCGGACGGAGAATGCGTCCTGTTCTGTGGCCGCAGCGGGTGCGGAAAGACAACGATCACACGGCTGGTGAACGGCTTAATTCCTCAATTTTATCAAGGGGAACTTCATGGCCGTGTGCTGGTAGATGGTCAGGAAATCAGCAATATCCCTATGTATCAGATTGCTGCTAAGGTCGGCTCCGTTTTCCAAAATCCACGGACGCAGATTTTTTAATGTTGATACAGACAGCGAGATTGCCTTCGGAATTGAAAATGAAGCTTGCCCTCCTAAGAAATTGGCTGAGCGAGTAGAGCAGACAACTGAAGATTTGCATATTCAAAAGCTACGGAACAGGAATATTTTTGAGTTGTCCGGCGGAGAAAAGCAGAAAATCGCCTTTGCTTCTGTTTATGCCATGAACCCACAGATTTATCTACTGGATGAACCATCCTCTAATCTGGATATGACTTCGATCCAGGAATTAAGGGAACATTTGCGGCTGATAAAAAACAGGGCAAAACAGTTTTGATAGCGGAACATCGTCTGTACTACCTGACGGAGTTGGCTGACCGAATTGTTTATCTGGAAAAAGGAGAAATCAAAGGAATATACACCTCGGAAGAATTTCGGCAACTATCGGAACATGAGCGTGAACAAATGGGTTTGCGGGCGGTTGATCTGCAAGCAGTATTCCCACCTCAAACTCACTCGCTTGCGCCTGCCCCGGCATTGGAACTGCGGAATGTGACGCTCCATTACAAGAAACAAACCATTTTGCATGACATTGTCCTATCCGCGGGAAAGGGCGAAGTGATTGGCGTGGTCGGCCACAATGGAGCCGGAAAGACTACATTTTCTCGCACTCTCTGTGGGCTTCACAAAGACTGCGATGGACAATTTTTGTGGGAAAGCAAGCCGATTGAGCGTAAGGAAAGGCTGCAACGCTCTTATATGGTCATGCAGGATGTGAACTATGAGCTTTTCGCTGACAGCGTAGAAGCAGAATGTTCCTTTGGCATCCGAAATCCAGACCAAACGCTGGTAAATGCAACTTTGGAAGAACTGGGGCTTTCCACATATCGAGAACAACATCCAAACACGCTTTCCGGCGGTCAAAAGCAACGAGTAGCTGTAGCTGTCAGCATGATTTGTGGGAAAGACTTGCTTGTATTCGATGAACCGACTAGCGGTCTTGACTTTGACAGTATGACGCAGGTTGCAGGATTGATCCGGCGATTATCCAATATGGGAAAAGTCATTTTTATTGTCACCCATGATTTTGAGTTTGTCTGCCGCACCTGTTCCCGTGTCTTACATTTTGACGAAGGCGAAATACCCGATGATGTATTAGTTACAATGGATGCCCTCCCAAAATTGAGAGAGCTTTTCTCTGTCAAGGTGAATGTCTCCGCAGGGGACAGAGAGGGCGGCCTGGGCCGTTCAGATGGAAAGGAGAGGTAGTCTATGAAGCAGCAAAAAAGAAAACAGTGTAGCATTGCTGCTGCATTGGGCAGGAGAACAAAAATTTTGGTTGTTTCTGGCAATCCTGCTGTCCATGTGCAGCGGGCTGTGTATTATTGTCCCATATATTGGAATTTACAGGTTGATGGATGCTACATTTAACAATGCCTGCACAAAAGAACTTGTAGTGCAGACTGTGGCAATGATTGCCGCTGCTGTCACCCTGCGTTTTGTCCTGTTCGGATGTTCTGGCGTGGCGGCCCATAAAGGCGCCTACGGCGCACTGTTCAAAGTGCGCTGTATGGTGGCGGAACACATGGCCAGAGCGCCTTTGGGCGCCCTGAATGAACGGCGCACAGGAGATATTAAAACGGTTCTGAATGAAGATATTGAAAAGCTGGAGCTATTTCTGGCGCATAATCTTCCCGACCTTGTGTGCTATCTGGTTGGACCGGTAGTCATCTTTATTTATTTGATGACCGTTAATGTTCCATTGGCGTTGATTTCCCTTGTCCCTCTGGTTCTGGCCGTGGTAGTAATGGGGATAATGTTCCGCAATACAGATGACCTGATGGAACGAGCCAACCAATCCATTACTGCACTGAACTCCGTTATGATTGAATACATCAGCGGAATGAAACTGATTAAAGCCTATAACATGGGGAGTAAGTCGTTCCGAAAATTGTCTGACGCAATCCAGGAGGAAAACGCCATGTGGAATGAGACTTCCCGGCGTATGGGGCCTCCGTATGCAGCGTTTGTCGTTATCATTGAATGTGGAATGTTGCTGATGGTTCCGATAGGCGGGATGTTTTTTGCTGAAAGGTTCACTGGCAGCCAGTACGCTACTGTTGTTTGTGTATGTTGGTTCTATGTATTTAACAGAAATTCGACCTTTGCAGGAATTGGGAACAAACTTTGCAAATGTACTAAATGCTATTACCAAAACCAAAGAGATACTGGATATTCCCATTTATGAGGGTGGAACAGACTTTCCCAAAAACCATGATATTGAGCTTCGGAATGTTCGATTTTCTTATGACGGAAAAACCGATGTGCTGCATGGTGTCAATCTCAAAATCAATGATGGCGAGCGCATGGCTCTTGTTGGCAGATCTGGTGCTGGTAAAAGGCACTGTGATTGAACTGATTTCTCGGTTCTACGATGTGCAGGAAGGCGAAGTGCTGATTGGCGGCAAAAATGTCAAGGAACTTGACTACGATACCATTCTGAAAAATATAGCCATCGTATTTCAAAATGACTTTCCTCACCCGTGACAGCGTGCTGGAAAATATCCGCATGGGTAGTAACGCTACTCTGGAAGAAGTGCGGGCTGCTGCAAAAGAGGCACAGATTGATGACTTTATCATGTCCCTGCCAGATGGATATGAAACAAAAGTGGGCAGTTTCGGCTCCCGTTTTTCTGGCGGAGAAAAGCAGCGGATTGCGATTGCCCGCGCAATTCTGAAAAATGCACCTATCTTAATTTTGGACGAGGCCACAAGTGCCTCTGACCCGGAAAATCAGATGGAGATTGATAAAGCTATTCAAAATCTATGCAAAGGCAAAACAGTCATTGTAGTAGCACACCGTTTGAGTGCTTTGAAAATGTGCAACCGGGTGGCTGTGGTGGAAAATCATACAATGACCAGCGTTGGCACCCATGAGGAAGTTCGGAAGAATAACGCCTACTATCGAAATGCGTGGAAAGACTACGAGACAGCCCGGAATATCACTTATCAGTTGGAGGGAGGCGAGCAGCATGAATGAGCATGATGTATTGTAAAAAAAAACCGCAATTTCTATATTGGTGTCGGTGGAACCGTTCTGGAAGGACTTCTCTCCGGCAGCCTGTTTATGCTGCTTTACTCTGTTATGCAGTTTTTGTGGTCGGGTCAATTTGACATAAACCGCGTTCTGGCTCTGACCGGTATTATTGCAGTGGTTTTTCTTCTCCGTATCCTGATTTACAGCTACGGTTATACCAAAGCGCAGATTGGCGGTGCGGAGGTCAGTAAGAATATTCGGCATTTTTATGGGTGACCATTTGAAGCGCATCCCACTGTCCCGATTTACGCAGGGGCAGACCGGCGATTATATCAACACCATCACAAGCGATGTAAACAACTACGAAAAAATCCTGACCCATAAAGTCGGAGATTTGGCAAAGAAATTTTGCCCTGTCATTGATGTTGATTGTCTTTGTTATGACGCTTTATGTTCCGGCTGGAATTATCCTGCTGATAGCAGACCTTCTTTTAATCCCCGGCTTGTGGCTTTCTTTCCGCATGGTACGGAAATACGGAAAAGAAAAGAACGATATTTGTGCGGAGAACGTCAGCAGCATTGTTGAATATGTTTCTGGTATTCAGACTTTCCGAGCTTATGGTATAGGCGGTATGAAGAACAAAACCGTTATTAACGCCATGCGGGAGTTTTGCCGGATCAGCTTTGTATACGAAGCAAAGGTGCTTCCAATTGGTGCGGGCTTTGGCATTTTAAGTTGGCTGTCCTGTCCGCTGGTTATCTGGTTGTCCTATGCACCTTGGATCGCAGGGACACTGAACACAGTAGACTACCTTTTGATTTGTATGCTGCCCCTGTTCTGTGCAAAGCTGGCTAACTCGATTTTTGTAGACCTTACCAGTTATAAGAACCTGATGATCTCGAAAACAAAATCTTGAGTGTAATGAATGAGCCGGAGGAAACTGGCAGCATGGAGCCGCTTCACACAGCTACCCATGAAATCACCTTTGACAATGTAGAATTTTTCGTATGTGCCCGGTGAGCCGGTACTGAAACACGCTACTTTTACGGTGCCGGATCAAAAGCTCACGGCCATTGTCGGGGACTCTGGCTCCGGCAAATCTACTATTTTGAACCTGATTGCAAAATATTATGAAGCAATGGGCGGGACAATTTCTATTGGAGGTAAGCCCATTAACCATGTAGCCGCCGAGCGGGTTCTGGAACAAGTTTCTATGGTAGACCAGGACGTATTTCTCTTTGATGATACCATCCGGGATAATATCCGACACGCCCGTCCTAATGCTACGAACGCGGAAATCGAGGCTGCCTGTCGGGAGGCCAACTGTGACAGCTTCATCCGTAAGATGGAAAAGGGATACGATACGCCGACTGGCGAGAATGGAAATCTTCTCTCTGGCGGTGAGCGTCAGCGAATTTCAATAGCCCGCGCTATCCTGAAAAAAAGCCCAATCCTGCTTTTAGATGAAGCAACCGCATCTCTTGACATCGAAAATGAGCTTGCCGTAAAGCAAGCCATCGCCAATCTGCTGAAAGAGAAAAAGACTGTGGTAATGATTGCTCATACCCTTTCTATTGTCAAAAATGCAGACCAAATCCTTGTAATGGGTGATGGTGGGATTGCTGAATCGGGAACCCACGAGGAATTGCTTGCGAAAGGCGGAAAATATGCAGCTATGTGGAACGCAGAGCCAAAAAATATCAGCTTGATAGAAGCTAAAGAAGAATAATTGTATAGCGCATGAACCTGCCCAGACTACGGGGAAAGAAAAAAAGCCGCTGGCTAGGGCAGGTGATTTTGCGCACTCATTTTAAGTTACTACCCTAACGGCGGTTTTGAGAAATCAGAGCCGCCGTTTCTTTGCGTTTACACAAACTAATGTCTTCCGCATCTATCCACATTTGCATCGTTCCATCAAGATACAATCTTGCATATTCAAGTGGTTCATCAATAGCAAGTGCATTTAATGCACAATCTGATCCCGGTGTTGTTTTTAAATTCTTTATTTTTCGAACATTATAACGTACCTATCCGGTCACCGCCATGCTCCGATTTGATTTCTATACGAAAATCAGATCGGAGGAAAGATAAATGGCTTATAACAAGACAAGTGAAGAACGAAAGTGGAATTATTGGAAAGAACAGGAAGAAAAGAAACTGCGTGAACTGGGAATGGAAGAAGAAAAGATCCAAAAGCTGCGCCAGATGGACCGGGAAGATTTTCTGGAAGAGCGCAGATACCGGGAACATCTGGATGAAACGATGCAGGATATGGATTCCATAAAAGAAAAGGGCAGCGAGCTGTTTGCAAAGGATGTAAGGGAGCTTATGGATCAGATAGATGATAAGCAAATCTATGAACTATTAAAAGAAACGGAGCATCAGACACTGGAAATCCTCTTACTCAGTACATGGGGATATTCGGGAAGAGAAGTTGCAAAGATTATGGGAATGGCAGAACAGACGATTTATACCAAAAGAAACCGTTTGAGAAAAAATTAAAAATTTATCAAAAATTGAATAATTATGGCGTTTTTCGTCGGCTATTTAATAGGCAGGTAAATTTTGCCAGTGTACTTTGACAATCTCATACCAGCATTACAGGTACGTTCCCGTAAGTAGAAGCGTGGCAGGAAGACGCGAGGACAGATGAAAAGGGCATGGAAGAAATCAGACTAGAAAGTGAGAGGCAGAGTTCCTTTTGTGGCGCTTTTTGTTTCGAGCGAACAATCTTTAACTGGAACAAGGACCGTGGCGGTCTTTTGCGAAGATCACTTACGACGGGGATAATGATACATAGGAACTGCCAGAAAGCAGAAGATGGACTTTGGGTTGTAATCAGCAAGACCTTTAGAAAATCCATGAGCGGTGCGATGCCAAGCATCCGCCTGTAATGTTCCCGTAAGGCAAAGGGGGAGTCGAGGACAAATACAATGCCAAAAATCAAAAGTATAAGAAATCAAGGAAGAATGTGTCGTTGATATCAGATACATGCGGCTGTAGGGAGTGATTCCTTTACAGCCGTATTGATGTGGTATCAGCAGACATATCAGGTAACAAACTATGTATTACAGAAAAGAGTATTTGACAAGGGCGCATCGGGAGATTGATACGATCTTCCGGGTGCTGTTCCCGGAACATGGGATGGCAGTAAGGGAAGAACAGATCCTGTTATGCCATGAAATGCTGGATAACCTGCTGGGAAGAAATATAGCACTGTGTGACGCAGGTGTCGGCATCGGGAAAACGTATGCCTATCTGGTGGCTTGTGTTCTGATGAGAAAGTATTCTCTTCTTGCAGACGGATATTCCCCATATGAACAGCGACCAGTCGTGATATCTACCTCCAGCATTGCACTCCAGAAAGCAATTCTTACGGAATATATCCCTTTTCTCTCCCGGATTCTTCAGGAGAACGGGACGATTCAGTCACCGATCAAAGCTGTCATCCGCAAAGGGAAAGAGCATTTTGTCTGTGATGAGAGATTAGAGCAACGAATCGTTGCAATCAAAGAGAAAAATAAAAACTGCATTGCAGAAAGAAGCACTGCTGTCTCTGAAAGAACACTATGATATGGATGAAGTGTCCGGATTAAGCGGATTTGACAGAAGGATGGTAAGCGTATCAAAGTTCTGTTCAAGGGAATGCCCGAAAAAAGGGTTTCCTGCAGGTATCAGCAGTATCTGGAACATTCCAGAGATGATGAAATGTTCATCCAGATCTGCAACCATAATTATCTGCTGGCAGACGGCTATCACAGACTGCAGGATTACCGCCCGTTACTAAAAGACTACCGGCATTGATCGTAGACGAAGCGCATAAACTGCCGGATGCGGCAAAGCAGATGTTCGGGAAGAGCCTGTGTTATGACGATATCCGGGAGATCTGTTTTTATCTTGGGAAAGAATATCAGGGACCGGAGATAAGAAAACTGTCCGGGACGATCCGGATGGTGCTGGATGTGATCGGAGAAAACCACAGAACCAGATATGGGCTAAAAGAAGAATTTTACATGACAGAAGAGTGTGCCATGTATTTATATGAGGGGATACAGACCATGAATAAGATCATAGAAAAATTAGAAAAGAAGATCCCAAAGTGGATCAGAAACAAGCTGGAAGAGACCAGAAGTGTTCTGGAATGCTTTTTCCATCAGGATAAGAAGTATGTGCTGCATCTGAAACAGGATCAGGAACATCGAATCATATTGTGTGCCTCTAGCAGACGGATTCCACAGTATCTTGACCAGATGTTGTGGAGCAGGGGAATAGGAGCAATCCTGACAAGCGGAACGTTAAAAACCGGACAGGGATTTTCCCATATCCGAAAGATGACGGGATTACAGAAAGTGCAGAGGGTACGTGAATATGTGGCAGACTCTCCATTTGAATATCAAAAGAATTGTCTGTTATATCTGCCAAAGGATCTGAAAAAGTGCAGAAGGGGAAGTCAGGAAGAAGCAGAGATGATAGCGGACCATATCCATTCGTTGATCTGTTCGACTTACGGACATACACTGGTGCTGTTCACATCCTATCACTTGATGGGAAATGTATATCAGATGTTGCGGGATGAGATACCATTCCCGATGATTGGAGTGTGGAGACATTCCCCGGAAGAAATCACGAGATTTAAACAGACAGACAATGCTGTCCCTTTTTGCAGCCGGATCTTGCTGGGAAGGAGTAGATTTTCCCGGAGATATGGTATCTTCGCTGATTATCGTAAAACTGCCATTCGCTGTTCCAGATCCCATCAGTGAGGCACAGAAGAAAGAATTTGATTGTCTGAAAGACTACATTCAGGCAGTGATCGTTCCGGATATGCAGAAAAAACTAGGCAGGGGTTCGGACGTGCGCTCCGCACAGAGACAGACACCTGTGTCGTGTCCATCTTAGATGAGCGTGCAGGAGAGGACGGAAGATATCATGAGGAAGTGATGTGTGCGCTTCCGAGTTGCAAGATGGCAAAAGACATCAAGGATGTCCAGCGTTTATCAGAAATCGGAAGGGTGTGGAATATTACCTGTAAATACTCGTGGTTTTGCTACAATAACAGCGAGTTTACGACGAAATGTTTGGTGGTATTTCTGGGGTGTTTTCGGTGGAATTGGTGGTATTGCTGAATAGCTATTTGAACATGAAGTGGGTATACTGTGTATAGCGTTAGAGGAAAGGCGGTGAGTAACATGAAACGATACAAAGTGGAAACGCAGAAAGAAGGATCAATAAGATATTTCTTCATCCGGGATATGGAATCGTTAGAAATCGTGTTGCTGCCAAGTAAATATCTGATGCATCAGGTCAGGGCGAATCGTTCTCCGAATACAATACGGAGAAATGCATTCGCTCTTGCCTATTATTGGGAAATATCTGCTGGAAAACGAAAAGAAAGCAGAAGATATCTATGAGATGGATTACGAGACACAATATGATTATTTCGCAGAATATCTGAAATGGCTGAAAGCCGGAAAGCATACCGACAATTTAGAAAAAGGCCCACAGAATCAAAACCTGTAACGCTTATTTAAAGGAAGTGTTCAGGTTTTATTGATTTTTTAGAAGCAGTCCAAAATAATGGTTCTTATTTATCTGTTCTTTCTTATAATCAGCCTATAACAAAAGCAAATGCTATCGGAGTCAGAAGAACTTTGCGTTCCAGATCCTTTAAAGGCTATCTGAAAGAAGAGGAACGTGATGTAAGGGCAGCTGAAAAGAATGAAATTATTACGATTCTGGAAGCTTGCACGAACTGCCGGGATCAGGTGCTGATTTTACTGACATCCGAACTTGGATTCCGTATCGGTGAAATTTTAGGAATTGATTATACGAAAGACATCGATTATGAAACGCATGAAATCCGGGTGAATTTCCGAGAGGATAATGAGAACAATGCAAGAGCGAAGAATGCAGAAGAAAGACGAGGGCGTGTCAGCGATGATACTTTTGAATTTCTGCTTTATTATATCGGAGAATACTGGGATATCCTGCAAAAACAGGAATATCTGTTTATCAATATCAAAGGGGATACAGCAGGAAAACCGATGAAGGTCGACAGTGTTTACGATATGTTTGGGAGGATGGAGAAAAAGACCGGAATCAAGATCACCCCACACATGCTTCGGAGATATTACGCAAATACCAGATGGGAAGCAGACTGGCCGCTGGAGATGATCAGTCAGGCATTAGGACATAAGCATCTGGATACAACCATACGATATCTGAATGTTTTAGATGATAAGCTCAGAGAAGCGAGTCAGGAATTTTACCGCCGATATTCCAATCTTTATAATGTGAATCAACTATTGGAAAGCAGGAGGTGAAAATAAATGCCGGCAAGATTGTATGCCTTTGTGCCGGAAGAGCAGAACCTATCCAATGCAGAGCGGGAACAACTGATTGAAGGACTGGAACGGGAATTAGATGAATATTATGAACAAAAATGTGGAAAAGGCAGTCTGGAAACATATTTGATTCAGAATGAGATCTGGCACTTGTCAGAGATCAATTATCAGGTGAGATCTGGATATCAAAAATATCTGAGAGAATATTATGTAGATTCGACGGTGCGTAATTATCTGCTCGGAATAGATCGTGTAAAGTTGCGGCTGATCATAGAAAATGCGCAGACCTTAAAAGGAAAGTGGAATGCCCGGAATCATCCGGATCTGCTCCATGACATTCTGTTCCTGCGGTATCATCCCAATCCGGCGATTGCAAAACGATATGAATATACGACAGATATTAGTAAGCTGGTCTGGGATTTCAGGGCAAAAGGTTCAGATATATGCAAACAGCAGATTTTAACGGTTCTGGAAGATATCATGCAACAGAAAATAACAATGAAAGAATGCACAAGACATCTAAACGGATTGAAAAGTGTATATGAATTTTGCATGCAGGAACAGATTGAAGATCTCAGATATCTTACACAGAAGCAGTTTGACAAAATTGAAAACTATGGGGACACGGACTATAAAAAGAAATGCGCAAAACAGGAGCTTAGAGCATGTCAGGAATATATTTTCTGCCATGCAAAAAATTATTGCATGGGATTCCACGATCTGGTTTATGGAAAGACTGTATCTGGAAGAATACCGGGTGAATCCGTCTAGTCCTGTAAAAACGATTTCTTTTATGAATATAGAAAAGAAGGATGACCGGGAACTGGTTCAAGAGTATATGAAATACTGTCTGGGTATTACCCCATCTGGCATTGCATGTAATACAAAAGGAGTTTTATAAACTTCAAAGTTTTGTTATCTGGCTGGAAGACACAACCGAAATCAGCTTGAAACAGGTGTCAGAAAATGAATAAAAGAATATTTTCAAATAATTGACTACAAGGAAGCAAGCTATTTCAATGATATTATCATAGCAATCTATCAGTTTTATGAATATCTGCAGACGAAAAATATCATAAAAGAAGTTCCTTTTAATTACCAGTATTATCTGAAAAAGGAAATCCTGCATCATAATGACCGGAGTGTAGAACAGGAAACCTATGAAAGTATTTTAAGACATTTAAAAGATTTTCCGGAAAAGCCGAGATTGATTTTACTGCACTCTATGCTGTTAGGACTGAGAATCAGTGAAGTATGCTGCCTGAAAGGGAATGCTTATTACTGGCAGGGGAGAGATGCCTGGATACGGGTATATCAAATAAAAATTGCGGACATATAAGCGAATCCCCATCCCGGAAATTCTATATAAAATCATGAAAGTATATATAAAAAAGTACGGGATTGGTGCTGAGGATTATATTTTCCAGAATCAAAAGGGGAAAAGCATATCATTACTCCAGTTTTCGATGGAGTATGAAGAAAATATTTAATGAAAATCATGAGCTGTTTCAGGAATATAATTTCAAATCCCATGATTTCAGGCATACGATAGCAACCATGTTTTATGAAGATGGAGTGCCACTTCAAAAGTGTCAGAGATTATCTGGGACATGATTATGAAGAAATGACACAGCAATATGTGGACTATATGCCGAAGAGAATTTCCAAAGCAAATCAGGAACTTTTCGCAAAAGAAGGAAGCAGTCTTGCTTCCGGAATAAAGAGGTGCAAGCGTGGAAAATAGATTTTATATCAAGGAACTGGATTCTTATCAGAAAGCAAGTGATCTCAGCAAAGAACGTATGGGAACAAACCCCAATTATGATCTGGAACTTCTGCCGACAAAGCAGATGCAGGAAGAAATGTGGGAGTTCCTGCAATACAGAGGTAAAAACCTCGTAGCAGAAAAATTTTATACAGAACGAAGATTTTACCATCATTTATGCAGGATGTTGAAAGAAAAAAACAACCGGCCGGAGAGTTTTCTGGACTGGGATAAAGAAAAATGGATGCAGCAGATGAAAATCTGGCTCCTGCAGCAAGGATTGTCCCTGACAGCACCATTTAAAAATAAGTGTGGTGGAAGAGGAACGCAACGTGCCAGAACACTGGGGTATATAGAATGCCTGATTGATTATTTAACCGACTTAAGAGATGCGGATGTAAACGAAATAACAAAAGATGTCTGGAAAATTTGAAAAATCTTGACATACAGGTGAAGCAGGATTTGATACGTCCAAGAAAAAGCGATATCTTTTACAGGAATCAGTCAGCCAGAGTTGAAGGAAGAAATTAAAAAATGCAGTATATTTTCAACTGAGAATAGAAAGCCTGGAGACTGTAAAAAGGGAACTGACAGCCATCCGAAGATTTTCCAGATATCTGAATGAGCATAAGAAAAATGTAAAATCCTGCGCGGATTTTGACAGAACGATTATCGAAGAATATCTGGTATATATGAAAACAGAGGATACAGGAACCAAAAAGGTATCGATCAGAGATAACAAGGCTTCGATCAATCCTCAATATGGTAGCAGATATCTACCAATATCCACAGGCAAAAGATCTGATATTGAACAGGGATATTCCGCCAAATATCAAAGCAGAATTTAAGGTCTACTCAGATGCAGAATTAAAGAGGTTTAATGAGTTCCTGGTAAAAGTAGATATACAGACCGCCAGAGTCATGACGATCCATCAGATGCTGGGAACAAGAATATCAGATACGCTGACATTGCAAACGGACTGTCTGATGGAACAAAACGGTGAAGTACTGATAAGAATTTACCAGATGAAAACACATTTTTATGAAAAACCAATCAGTCAGGAACTGGCTGCTTTGATCAGAGAAGCCATCCATTATACGGAAGAAAGATATGGAAAATGTAAATACATTTTTACAAATGAAAATGACCATACAAAACCGATGACCTACTCACTGATCCAGGGAAGAATTACAGCAGCAATTCATCGGGAAAATCTAAGGGATGATAATGGAAATTATTTTACATTCGGCACGCACATGTACCGGCATGTCTACGGAGTAAAGCTTGTAGAAATGCATCTGGATGACTGGACGATTGCAAGGTTGCTTGGACACAAAAGTCTGAAGAACGTAAAATATTATAGAAAAATGAGTAACCAGATACTGGCAAATGACACAAGAAAAGCAAGAAACAGGTTATCGCAGATGATTCTGGAATGTCTGGACGGATGGGAGGAAGAGTATGAACAAATACGATATGATGATAGCTTGTAACCGGAAAACAAGTGAGGAAAAAGTAAACCGCGCAGTGACAGAAATCCGACAAATGCTCACGGACAGAGAAAAGGTAACTGTACCAAAGTTAGTAAAGCGGACAGGGTTATCCAGAGGATTCTTTTACAAGAACGAAACCGTCAGAAAAGAAATGGACCGGGTATTAGAACAGCAGGCCGGAATGATTGATCCCAAAAGATACATCGGGGACATTGTGATGAAAAACCGAATCGAACTACTGGAGCAACAGGTCCGAGAATTAAAACGAGAAAAAGAACAATTGGAAAAAGAGAACATTAGATTGCAAAAAGCGTTGAATAAAAAGATTTGAATCTACTAAAAAACTCTGTAATTAAAATAAGAAAATAATCTGCAACAGCCGGGAAAACACTCCCGGTTGTTGTGGTTAGAATAAAACACTAATCCATGAGAAAGGAACAGACTTCTCACAAAAATGAACACAATACACTGAAGTGTTTCCCGTTAGAGCCAGTGTTTACAAGGGATAAAGGAGGGCTACCCAATTTTATAGACGAGCCGACCGCAGGACTCGATGTGGAAGCGAGAAATGAGATTCTCGACCTGCTGCGCGAATACGCGGCCGAAGATGAGAGCCGGACGATCCTCATTACGTCCCACATCGCCTCCGATCTCGAGCATCTCTGCGATGACATTTATCTGATTCACGGGGGAAAACAGCTCCTGCACGAGGAGACGGATGTGATTCTCGAGCAATACGGTCTCATCAAGGCAGACGAGGCGCAGTATGCGGCGCTCGACAAAGAATATCTGCTCGATACCCAGAAAGAACCGTATGGCTATGCATGCCTTACCAACGACAGAAAATATTACGAAGAAAACGTTCCCGACCTTGTAGTAGAGCGGGCCGGAATTGATGATGTAATTTTGATGATGACAGGAGGAGAAAAAAGATGAGTGGATTATTAGAGAAAGATATCTGTCTGCTGTTAAAAGGCCATCGCAACACGATGATCCTTTTCCTTATGATCTGTGTATTCCTCGGACTTAGCCAGACGGACACCTTTATTCTGGGCTATTTTCCGTTTCTGATGATCGTTCTGCTGATCGGAACGCTTTCCTGCGATGAAGCGGATAACGGACTGCCGTTCCTGTTCACACTCCCGATTGACCGGAAACTGTATATCCGCGAAAAATACCTGTTCTGCGTGGCCGGAACCGTAGTATCGTTTGTCCTCGCCTGGGCGTTATACCTGGTATCCCTGCTGGTGCACGGCGTTTCGAATGTATCTGGTGTTCTCTCGGAAAATGCGGGAGTGATACCGGTCTTTCTGGCGGTATTTTTCATCACCATTTCCATCATGATTCCGGTGCAGATCAAATGCGGAGCAGAAAGCGCACGGGGTCATGATGGCAGGAATCTGTTTTCTGTTTGCCGGTGTGATTCTGTTTGTGCAGAAAGTCGCAGGAGAAGCGACACTGGATCAAATCACGGAGCTGATTGGCACCATTACGGGCACAATTCCGGGCCAGGCAGGAATTTTTACTGCAGGCATCGTGGTTTTGCTGATTTCGTACCGGATCAGTGTAGGATTTATGGAGAAACAGGAATTTTAGAAAAAACGAAAGACGTCAGATTTCATTTTAAAACGTGAAATCTGGCGTTTTTGCTGTGATAAAATTTGCAGAAACTTGAAAAAAAGTGGCATTGTATGGTATTCTTTACAGGATGTTGCTTAAAAATTATATAAGAAGAAACAGAGGAAAAAATTGAAAAAAGTTATTTGCACAGATTGTGAAATTCGGTATCGTCGGCTTCATCAGCTTTGGTATTGATTACGTGACCGGACTGATCGTTCTGAACCTTGTTATGGCGCTGACCTCCAGTTCATATTTTGAAATGGCATCGCTTGTCGGTTCTGTTGCCGGATTTACTGTGTCCGTCATCGCTAATTACATTTTAAGTTTCAAATTTGTCTTTGAGCGAAAAGAAGACCTGAACAAAAAAGTCGAATTCATTACCTTCGTCGTCCTTTTCCCTGATCGGAATGCTGCTGAACAGCTTCCTGATCTGGATTGTAGTAGGACCGATCTACCGGGGGAGCACTGCACTGCAGCAGCACATCGGCTACAACCTGATTTACACCATTGCAAAAGTTTTTGCAACTGCGGTTGTCATGGTGTACAACTTTATTACCAGAAAAATCTTTCTGGAGAAGAAATGATTCTGAAAAAATTCTGAAAAGAAGGCAGCGGAGAAAACGCTGCCTTCTTTTCAAAGAAAGATAAAAGGAAAGGCTGGTGAAGAGAGAATGAACCTTCCCATTCAACTACAGGCAGGATTGTACCTGTATCTGATCTGTATTAATATCATTACCATAGCAGTCTATGGAATCGACAAACGAAACGCCGTGTATGGAAAATGGAGAATCCGCGTTTCCACGCTTCTTACCTTGGCCGCCGCCGGCGGCTCACCCGGAGCCCTGCTGGCGATGCACCTGTTCCATCACAAGACAAGAAAAAAGAAGTTTACCATCGGCGTTCCGCTGATGCTGCTGGTGCAGATCGCGCATTTTTTTCTTTCTTGTGAAAGCAGATTTTTCGATCTCAATCTGAGAAAGAAAGGTGATGAAAATGGAAATGAGCCGTCCAGTCCTTCGGCGGCTATGCAGACGCACAGCTTAGCCGCCTGCAAAATGCGTTGGCGCGCGGCACTTTCTTGCAGAGTGAGAAAGAACAGCATATTTATGAAATGCTTTTAGATATGTAAAAACATCTGTCCAATAGGGCAGATGGTTTTTACGTGTGCCATTATTGTGACAGATGATATAATATTATGATAAAAAGCGGCGAAAAGGTAAGATATATATAAAATGATCAAAAGGAGAAAGAATGGGAACTGATCATAAAGAAAAACTGATTCGAGTGTTACAGATTTTAGAGGAAACAGATGGAAAAAAGTCCGATGAATGCGACACAGATTTTGAAATATCTGGAAGAGGAATATCAAATAGAACAGGTCGATCGCCGTTCTGTTTATCGTGATATTAAAATGCTGCAATTTTGTGGTTATGAAATATATCAGTGTGCGGATAAAAAGATGGGCTGGTATATGGAAAAAACATATATTTTCGGACTGGGAAATTAAAATTATGTTGGATGCAGTACAGCAGGCAAGATGCATTTCTGCAAAGGAAGCAAAGGAATTGAAAGAACGACTATTGGATCTTACAAGTAAGAGAAGTCGAAGCAGATTTTGTCATATGATGACACCCAAGGCAGGAAACATGGATTCTGATAGGGAAACAGGATACTACATTGAAACAATGCTGGAAGCTATG
>ENA-OQHD01000318-OQHD01000318.1-human-gut-metagenome-genome-assembly--contig:-NODE-318-length-18941-cov-3.435952_pt1 | contig 18941 bp, 19 predicted proteins | sample MGYA00242560_ERZ504711 | MGnify/ENA primary metagenome ERZ504711 (study PRJEB26092, sample SAMD00036198) | human gut metagenome | host: Homo sapiens | study: EMG produced TPA metagenomics assembly of...
CTGCCGTTTTTCTTCCAGTTCCTGATTCAGTTTTAATGCCTGTTCAGCAGATTTCTTGAATCTTTCCTCCGCACGTTTTGACTTCTTCCAAGAACGAAGAATGATACACAGAACAACGAAAAAAGAAATTCCAACGATAAGTGAAACTGTCAGTAAATTATCCTGAATAAAATCCCTCACTGTAACTTTTCGTGAGGAAGCATTATACGAAACTACTGCACCCGAAAATTGAGCTGTAGGCATAGATGTCAGTGTTTTATTCAGAATGGACAAAAGAACCGGTTCTCCCTGCCGAACAGCAAATGGAACATCGGCTTCTTTTGTCAGGAAAACACTATGAAGCTTATTATTTTTCAAATAGTCAGAAACAGTACCTGAACTGCTTACAATGCAATCTGCCTCCCCTTTCTGCATCGCTTTTACTGCTGCATCTGATGTCCCATATTCTATAATCTCCCATTTTGGATAATTGTATGAAAGATATGCCTTCAATGAAAAATTATCTTTTTCAACGGCAACTGTATTCTCTTTATTTTCATCAAAAGAATCCTTTGCCGTAATTGCTGCCATATTGAGAGTCAATAGCGTATCCGACAAAGCAACTCCTTTTGTTTCTGCAAAGTATGGATTCTGGTTTGTATGAAAAATCAGGTCTATTTTTCCATCCTGCAATGCCTGAAGCAGTTCACTTCTTGTATCATACCCCTTTAATTCAAATTCCAGAGTCTGACCTTGCAGACAATTTTCTGCAAGATCCACATAATCTGTGATAACACCTGTCAATTTGCCTGTTGATGGATCTACACTACTGATACCTCCATCCTGATTCAGATACCCTATCCTGATTGCTCCATGCTGCCCGATCCACTCCCTTTCTTCTTTTGAAAGAAACGAGCTGCTCTGTGCAGAAAGATAACGCCTGTAGAGATCATCAGTGTAAAATGGATTGTCATCCTTGATTCTGCGCATAGCACTATCCAGTGCTTCTTTGATATCCGGACGTTCTGGATTTATAGCGAAATAGATTTCTGTCTCTCCAATACTTGTAATCGGTGAAATATCCGATTCTTCCCAACGGGATTCTTCTACCGAAACAAAGCAGTCAATTTCGTGTTTCGACAGTTTGTCCATAACTTCTGCGGTATTAGAAACATTGACATGCTGCGTATGCAGACCATACTTTAACTCCCATTCGTTAAGCACATCCTCCGTTATATTATCTTTAAGCACACCAATATTTTTTCCCCTCAAAAGAATCCAAATTTCCTGCTGTAAGATCCATATTGGATGCATCCGTATAGATGTAATATTTCTCTTCCCCCATAGGCATATCGGAAAAAATGCATATTTTCAGCACGTTCGTCTGTATAGGAAATGCCACCAAGAATATCAATTTCTCCATTTTCCAACTGTGTAAAGCAGTTTTTCCAATCACTTGTTATGTATTTATATGTCCATCCTGCATAACCTGCAATATCTTGAAGATACTCATAACCATAGCCGCTTCTTTCTCCCTTTTCATTGACTACATTATAAGTTTCCTCAAAAGATCCTACCCGGATAACATGATCAGAATTTTCTTGGGCAGATGTGGAAACAGGAAAAACAACCAAACATATCATTATGCAAAATTATAAAATAACAAAATTTGAAATTTCTTATATTCTGTACTAATTTGCACTTCTTCATCTTTCTCCCACCCTCCAGGCTACAGTCGCTTGCTTGCTTGCAGATTCTAAATTTTACATTCATTAATGTTCAATACCTCCACAACACTTTTTATAAATATCTTTGCGACAGCTTCTGCTGTACTTTTACTATAATTATACTCTACAGCCAACTTGTGTCAATTTACTAACAGAGTAATTACATTCTTTTACTCCTTAATCTTGCTATTACTCTCCCCACAAATAGAGCCAAACTAGAGCCATTCGATAAAACAAATGCCGAAAACCCGCATAAATACAGGCTTTCGGCATTTTAGTCCGTTACTCGAACTCCTTTGCGGACTGCGTTTCATGACACGCAAAGGCTGTTATTAGAAGTTTGTGTTTCGAACATGCGTTCTGATTTTGTGTTTTTCGCACCGCTTATGAAGAAATAAACTCCAAAATAACTCCATTTTACTCTTTATTATTTTGTTGTTCTTCTCTTGCGTACAGGAGATCCAATGCCTGACATACAACACCACTCATGCTCTGATAGTGTCTTTCTGCATACTCAACAAGTCTCTGTTTTTGTTCTGGAGTCACCCGTACTCGTATGTTTTCTTCTTTGCCATCTTTTGGTGTTTTTCTAGCCAAACATATCACTTCCTTTCCACAAGTACAGTTTACTACTGATTACTACAAAATGTCAATCTATTTTTGTTATATATATATTCTCTTGGACTAATCTTGAGCTATCTTGGACTAATTTACTTCTCACTCCTGTAGATCTTTATCTACAATCTCCCAGTAACCATTCTTTGGAGATCCATGTCTTATAAGAATACCATACTCTTTTAACTTCTTAATATTGTTCTCAATATTTCGACTGGCAACCCCAATTTTTTGCAGCTAACTTAACTGCTGATAATTGATGATCTTCTGAAAGTAACTTTTGACACTCCCACAGCTAAAGCAGGGGGATTCCTGTTTCTTCCACCATTGCATTGGCAAATACCTTACGGTACTGCAATGTCTTACACGGTGTCCACAGGCTATATTTATACTGTTCCCGCATGCCCTGCGGTACAGTTTTCTTATCTTTATGCCGACTGCAGCTGCAGTCCTTTTTTGCAAGATATTGATGCCTGCATTCGTATCCCGGTCATGAACTGCATGACAGCCGGGGCACTCCCAGATACGAATGCGCAGATTTTTCACCAGCGGATTCCGATAGCCACAGGCACTGCAGGTCTGGCTGCTCGGATACATCGTTGGTACTTTGCGGATTTCATTTCCATACCACACAGCTTTATATTCCAGCATTTCGAAAAACTTTGCCCACGAAACACTGGCTATCGACTTTGCCAGTTTATGGTTCCGGATCATTCCCTTTACATGCAGGTCTTCGATGCAGATGGTTTGGTTTTCACACACCAGCATCGTTGACTGTTTCTGCAGGAAATCATTTCTTTGATTCGTTACTTTTTCATGTACTTTGGCAACTCGAATTCGCTGCTTATCCCGGTTATGGGATCCTTTCTCTCTTCGGGAAAGTCTGCGCTGTTCCCTTACAAGTTTTCGCATCGAGCGTTCCAGATATTTGGGATTCGCTACTGTATTTCCGTTGCTGTCAGAATAGAACGTTTTGATTCCAACATCAATCCCAATCGTTCCACCCTGATTAGGTCGCGGTTCCGGTTCAAATTCAACGTTCAGAACCGCAAAATATTTTCCGGATGGCGTATGCTCAATGGTTACGTGACGAATGTTTCCCACTTCCATTGACTGACGCACTTTCACATATCCAAGCTTCGGAAGTTTGATATATCTTCCCACGATACGAATGTTGTCTTTTTGATTTACCGTTCTGTACGACTGAAAATGGTTATGTTTGCTTTTGAAAGTTGGATGGACGCCCTTTTTGAAAAAGTTTACAAATCCCCGGTCAAGATCCCGCAATGACTGCTGTAATGCGATGGAATCGACTTCTTTCAGAAAAGCAAACTCTTCCTGCTTTTTCAGTTCCGTCAGCATGGCAGAAGTCTGGCCATAGCCGATTTTTTTCCCTTTTTCATAGCCTTCCTTACGCATGGCAAGTCCCCGGTTATAGATGAACCTGCAGCATCCCAGCGTCTGGTGGATGAAGTTTTTCTGTTCTCTGTTCGGGTAGATCCTGAATTTGATCCCTTTTTGCATTAGCCCATCTTATCCTTTTGTCTCTGCGATGTTTTCTGGTTTTCCGATATACTGTTTTACTGCTTCCAGCGGGGCACCGCCAACGGTAGATACAAAATAGCTATTTGTCCAAAGCGTCGGCATCTTAGTTTTAAGATATGGAAATTCCTGTCTTAAAATTTCTGGAAGTATAGCCTTTGAAAGATTTTACGGCTTTGTGAATACCAAACTGAGGGTCTACTTCCAGCAGCATATGAACATGATCCGGCATGATTTCCATTTCCAGAATCTCTACAGAAAGATTTGCAGCATACTCTGTGAGCAGTTCCTTCAACCTGGTATCTACACCATTGGTTAATACTTTTCGTCTATATTTAGGACACCATACTACATGGTATTTGCACGAATAGACGACATTGTTGTTTAATTTATATGTTGTATTCATGTTTGTATTATACTATATTTTTTCATTTAATACAACCACTATTTTGTCCATCTCAATTACTTGCGTAAATTCGATGGACGCGTCTTATCGAATTCCTAAAATCTCGGCTTCGAAAGTCCATACTCTTCTGCAGCATTAAGGATTCTTTTTATTCCGCTTCCCCATGCTTCTACAAGTCCCATCTGACTGAATATATTGGCAATGCCTTTATTCCTGATCTTCGAATGACCATTCATGACTTCCTCATAAGTTAATCCGTTATATAATCCACCCGGAGAAGTCACCTCCAGTCTTTCATCATAAACTGCGACCTGAATATAAGATTCATCCAACAGGTTACAGTGACAATGGGCGTTAATGATCATTTCCAATAAGCGGAGCTACCATAAAATCTGCCGGATCAGTAATCGCATCTGCCAAGAAAATGGACTTGCCACCAGTATGCCAACCGGAGAAAAAGGTAAAAGCTATAAAGAGAACATGGAATATCATCATGGCACCAGTTGGAAAGTCAAGCTACGTGTTGCAGTTGATAAGGCAATCTGGACTTCCATCAACTATGAGGAATTTCTACAAAAAATTGCAGTTAGCCGGATATGAAGTCCGCCAAGGAAAACACCTGTCCTTCCGTGCACCGGAGCAGAAGGACTTCACTTACATGAAATCTCTCGGAAGTTATTATAGCGAAGAAAATATCCGCATCCGTCTGGCAAAAAATCGTAGCAAAGTGAAAACTCCAAAGCATCTGTCCAGAGGTGCTCGCCTGTATATCAATATTTCCACTTATGTTACAACCGGCAATCGAGAAGGATTTGAACGTTGGGCAAAACTAAATAATCTAAAAGAGGCAACCCGCACCTTCGACTATCTTTCTGAAAATAATCTGCTGAATTATGAAGATTTTCAACAGCATGTTTCTGATGTTGATGCTTCTGTTAAAGCGGCTGAACAGAGAATAACACAAATCAACAATGAACTGAACACGCAGAAAGTCATTCAAAAACATTGTGATTCTTACCGGCCCTGCCGTAAAGTGATTGAAGATTGCAAATCTGCTAAAAATCCAAACGCATACCGGACCAAACATCAAGCAGAATACCAACTCCACGATTCACTAAAAAAAGGAGCTTCAGGATCTCGGTGTTACCAAAATCCCAAGCTCTAATAAAATCCAGAAGCGGATAGAAAATCTTGAATCTGAACAGGCTGCTACTGTCCGTGAAAAGCAGGAATTACAGAAAAAGCAGAAGACACTGGATATCATCAGACAGAATTTCACAGCACTGCTTAATTCTCCTGAGATCAGTTCAGACTTACTTCCAGCAAAACGGGAACCTATTTCTGTCACAAGAGATAAATAAGATTGCACTGGCAACTCACTCATTTTCTTTCAAATCTTCCCATGGTTTAAAACCCATTTTCTCCCAGGTGACGCCATACGGTGCACCTCCGGAGGTATTTGTTTTTGGATTATGACAGTTATATAACGAAACGAAAAGACCGGGATTTCCCGATCTTCTCATATTATTTATGGACTTTTCTTTTACAAATACTAAATATGACTAAGGATATTCCCATTAAAGAAAGCCACATAATTACATTCGTATCATCTCCCGATTTTTACATTTGGAGTATGACTGCTATTATCACCTGATGGTTCTTCTGAAACTGGTGGCGTATTCGTGGTAATTTGGTGGTATTGATTCACTTTTTAAAGTTTAGGCTCTGCCGTTACATTCCAAATTATCTGACCATCATAATTACCTGGAACTGTTATGATAAAAGGTTCGCTTTGATATACTTGATTGCCAATTTGTGTTTTTTGTGTCTGGATAAAAAGATACACTCCTTTTTCCAGATCTCTGTACATGACTTCTCCGTCTGAATTGGTTTTTCCGGGCATTCCTTTGATGTTGTTATCCTGTACATGTTTTTCCAGTTTTTTTGCAGCTTCTGCCTGAGCGGAAGAATCATCAAAATCAAATATGACTCCAGACTTTGCAAACTCACTCACTAATGCCCATGAATTATTTTTATATGTTCCAACCTGATACATCGTAAATTCAGTATTACTTAGCTTATATACCGTGGTCTCATCTTCAACAGTTGCTTTTAATAATATACTTCCCAGATCATTCGCAGACACAGGTAACGGAATGAGGAGTAAAAGCATACACATCACATTGGCCATACACATATATATTCGCTTACGTTTACTTATTCTGCTCATGTTTTTTCTCCTTCCTGCGTTTATGTAACTTAATGCTCACCCATATGATGATGAAAGCAACAATTCCAGCAATCAATAGAATCAAATTGAATGGGATTGTGCGCTGAAGACCAACTTCCTCATCTATCTTCTGTGCCTCTTCATACGGAATTCTAGTGCCACGTACAAGCAGTCTGTGCGTGTTAACTGCATAAGGAGTGCATGTGACCAGTGTTACATAATCCTTGCCCTTTTCAATCTGTAAAGAATCTGTATCTGATGGCAATTACTGTCAGAATCTGATCCACCTGATAGGCAAAGGTATGATGAAGAACTTTAATATAAAATACATCTCCAACCTCCATCTTGTTTAGGTCGGTGAATATCTTGGCATTAGCAAGTCCCCGGTGTCCGGATAATACTGCATGGCTGCTCTCACCTCCTACCGGAAGAGAGGTATTTGGCAAAATGTCCCACACCTGACTGCAACACCTTTTCAGATATTCCATGGTAGACCGGAAGGACAATATCAAGCTTTGGAATATCAATATATCCCATCATTCCAGTATCATCAATTTTCAAAAGTTTGTTATACTCATCATCTTCTGTCTGGTTTTCATTACTTTCTGAAAATGGATCTGCTATGGAACCAATTCCGATCAGGCTTTCGTTGTAGTCCTGTGCCTGCTTGATCATTGCATTTTCCTGTTCTTCCGACAGATGAGAAACTTCCTGTTCATAATCTGTAGCAATCGTTGTGCTGTTCATCTGATTGATGTAATTGCTCACTATCGGATACAGGATTAAAGAAAATGCCGCCAGATATCCGATTCCTCTTAGTATTTTTACTACTTTCTTCATAATACCTTTCACCTTTTCGTCTGTTTCTTCTGAAATACCCAGTCCACACTGGACATTTCAGAAAAAGCAGACATCCTCCCGGTACGATACCGGGAAGATGAACTGTCTTTTTATCCATTCTTAAGTTTCAGAATGTCTTAGTTTTTCGGCTTTCTTTTTTGCCAAAAGCTTTGCTTGCTGTTAATGCACCGAAAATGAACGATACCAGCCAGTGTTACCATAAGTGCTCCCTTGCTACCAGTAGATGGAAGCTGTGCACCTGTCTTGTTTTCTACAGGCACTTCTGGGGAAGTCGCTTTATCATTATTTGTTACAGTTGTTGAGTTACCATTGTATGTATAAATTACAGAATAGCTTTCAAGTTCGCCAGTTGCATCATTATATTTTGCTGTGATTTCAATCTTAATATCGCTGAGAAGCTTGTTGTATCCGTCCGGAGCTTTTGTCTCTTTTAAGTAATATGTTCCGGCTTTCAGACCTTTTACAAGAACTTTACCGTCGTCATCAGATACGATTTTTGCAGATGTAAATCCAGATGCACTTGCTTCTTCCGGTGTTGCCTGATGGTATACACCATTTCCTACGTCTACAATATTAATCTTAGCATTTGTATCTGCTGCAGTACCTTCTGTGTTTGCCTTGTAAAGCTCGAATTCTGCTCCTGCAAGTGCAGTTTTATCGTTTTGATTTTTCTGATCTTTTAAATAATATTTAAAGATTGTGAAATCAAAAGTATGTACCTTTACAATACTTGGTTCAGATGTACCTGTTCCATCTGACTTCGGATCATTACTGTACTCAACGACCGCCTTGTTGGTATTTGGATTCATACCGATGACAGCATCTTTATTTAAAGTAGCTGTATAGACAACTGTAATTGTTTCACCTACGTGATCCTTATAGGAATTATAGAAATCATTTAAAGTAACTGTTAAAATACGGTTAGTCTTGTCATAAGAAAGTGCGTATGTATTTGCTCCTGTTTTACCCGCTTTAAGTTCCGTACTTCCAACTTTTACAGACAGAATTGCTTTTAAATCCAGTCCTTTGGATAATGTATCGGTAAATTTAAAAGTATAAGAAGTATATCCTGTCATATCCGGTACTTTAGATGTCAGCTGGTAAGTAACAGTATCACCAATTCCAAAATCTCCGGCTTTCTTTTCATCTGCTGCGCCGTGTGGTGCGATGGTGTCCTCAGGATCATTCTCGTCATCCAACTCCAACTGATGGTTGCCTTCCCATGAGCCATCCACAATAGCACCAACTGTAATTCCGCTTCCACTCTGAGCCGGAATAAATTTTTTGTCTACTGTCGGGTAATTGCTCTTCATATTAACTGTAGCATCATCACCTGTAACGCTGACTAAAGAAGCTACGGATTTTACTGTTTCATTTCCAGGTGCTGTAGATGTATCTGTGGCACCTAATGGATAAACTATATAGTATCCATAATCCAGGTTATTAATTACCGTAGTACCAGCGGTTGTATTTGCAGTTGTATGAGTAGCAGCTAATGTAGTAGCATTCTCAAGAATCCAGCCCAGAATCTCTTTTGCAAACCCTGTACCGTTCTTTCCGTCTGTTCCAACCTGTGTTTTAACATATTCATAAGCTTTTTCACTTAATGCTTCGCCTGTTAATGTAGAAGCACCAGAAATTTTGCTCTGGAAGAATCCCTCATATGCACTGTTCAGTGTATAAGCTACATTATCTGCCGTTTTTTTGTTGCTGTAAAAATTCTGATACAGATCCAGGGTCTTTCCTGCCACTGTATTGTTGACTGTCAGGGTTCCTTTTGGAGCTTCTGCTGCAAATGCAGTCATGCTCATGGACAGTATCATGGTCATTACCATCAGAACTGCCATAAATCTTGATACTAATTTCTTCATGTTCCTCTTCTCACTTTCTTTTGATTTTTTATTGGTTCGCTTTGGATTCTTTCAGCCTTTACGGTGGAAGTTCCCCACGCAGCCATATCTCTCTCATGACCCTGCTCCCCTTTCCTACATCGCCTGTTTCCGTTTCCTTCTGCGTCCGGTATAAAGCAGGAACGCTAACAACAGGCCACCTGCTATGATAAACATCATAATGCCCTCGCCGCCGGTATCCGGAAGCAGTGCAAAATGCCGGTTGATAATCGTGAAGGTAAATCCATCTTTAGAAGTTTCGATTGTAGTTGTATATCCTTTTATTTCCGTTTCCGTAACAGAATATTCATAATAATGCGGTTTTTCAGCATCATCTTTTATGTAGGCTGGAAGAGTTTCAACCACTTTCTGCCATGTAGATTTTTGAGATATCACCTTTTATTTCATAGTTTTCATATCCCGGCACAACTTCTGTATGTTTTGTTCCTTCCGTATCCGTCCAGCTTCTGGAAATTGTAACCGTAATAGTGTCTGGTCTGATGTTGTCCATATTCCGGAAATCTTTCCATACCTTATTAATGGTCAGATTTATATATTCATCACATGGATCCTGTGCATCTGATGGTTCCGGTGATGTGCTGTCACCTGTATTGACTGTCGTTTTGGTATCTGACATCAGAACGGCTTTTGCATCTGATACATAAGCATTCAGATCTGCTGTTTCAGAAGAATCTTTTGTTGCCATAACTGCATTCTGCAAGGTGTTATACTCATCTACCTGCACTACATGTTTTACTGAGAAGATGCTCCATCCATTTTCCTGGCTAAACGTATCTGTCAGGAGTTTGGAATTCCTTTTTGATCTCATCAAAAGTGATCACCGGTTTCCGGTAGATACGGTAATTGTTATTCTCACCTTCTACGCCTGCTTTCGTATTAAACTTATATACAGAGTTCAGATCACATTTTTCCACTGAATGGTCCCACCATCTTAGGTGTTCCACGAACCACATCGCAGTAATACATGTTGTTAATTTTTCAGCAGTCCTTCGTCGTTGTATCCTACAAAGCCTCCGCTTCGTCCATCTGTTGCAGTACCGTCTGCATCATTTCCGGCACCGCCGGCATAGACATCGTATCCCGTACTGATTCCATATACATTGCTGTCTGTAATTTTTGTTCTGTTTGCCTTAATCAGGTTGACACTGATGTTGGACTTTACATCATTATCTTTCGTTATGATTCCGTTTTGTCACATGGAAGCTTAATAGAGGAATCTCCGATCTTAATGATTGCAAAATCTGTCTGCTGATTGTTATCATCAGACATTTTTAGATAGCCCAACAGAAATATCCAGTCCAAGCAGATTCACATGGATGAGATTTCCATCGTACAGTGCATCAACCTTCACAATTCCAAGATTAATATGCAACAAGTCGGAATCCTGAATCTTATCCAAATACAATGCCCTTACAAGCTGATCCAGAACTACGAATAATGCATCCACCACTGTGGAATCCAGTTTTACATCTGCAAGATAGGCAAAGCTTGTTCTTCCGGCAAAGCCACCAGCTGTTCCACCGGATTCTACCAGTTTCAGACTATTTTCCTGATTTTGATCATCTCCTGCATTGCATCCTGACATTCTGGCAAGATTTGCGTAGCCGATAAATCCTCCGGCGATCTGCTCCTTTCCGCCTTTACTCTGAACCGTATAACCACCAGGTATACCTGCCACACTGCTGTCATCAATGTGGGAGCCAAAAAATATCCAGAACACCGAGGGCACCGCCAAGAAGCTGTCCTGCATTATCTCCCAGCACATCCAGCTTCTCCATTTTTACAACTCCGCTTTTTCCGGAGTATCCTACAAAGCCACCTACGCTGTTCAGGCCTGTTACATAATTTAATCCTGTTACGCTGCTGTTTTTGACAGATCCATTTAACAGTGAACCACCAAATCCGCCAGCTGTTCCGCTGTATGTAACCTGATTATTCTGTCCTGCATCTGTTGCTGTGTTAGCACTGACGCCAAGCCCTGCATCTGGACTTCCTGTGACATTTCCGTAATATACATAGCTTCGGAACGCATCCAACACATCGGTTTTTTCCAAGTTTTTAAAAGGATACTGTAATACCGAGGTCTCATTACCTGCACTAATGTTTGCGGCACCGGAAACATCCGCAATACCGAAGCATCCACCGGCATATTCACCGGCTACTACGGAACGGATCTTGTCTGCACGGATTCCGCTTCCCGGCGTATCCTTCTCGCCGAGGACCGCTCCGCAGAGACTTCCTGCAAATCCTCCTGCTGCTTTTGCGTACCCGGTATTGCTTCCATTTTGATAGGTTCCGTTTACGATCACGCCCCAGTCATCCCAGGCTGACACAGATGCACAGCGGATGGTGGAAACAGTAGCATTCAGAACCTTAATCAGCTCTGCCGGAGCATTTACCATAAGAACATCCAGAATCTTATTCAAAAGTCCCTGCTTTGTAGCTGTATCAATAGCTGCCACACTACCCGGATCTACTTTTCCGGCAAAACCGCCTACATAGGAAGTTCCATCTACACGCCTTAAATTTGTGATACTGCAGGAGGAAGTTTCATCTCCCCAGATCTGACCGCCGATCATTCTTCCCACATAGCCTCCGGCAAATCCTACCGGGTCTTTGTCTGCAATACCAGTTGCTCTGATCCTTGCACCGGAACGATATCCTTCCACATGGGACTGTTTCACAACCGGCACAAAGGTTTTTAATGCTGCCAGACTGTCTGCACCTATAATCTTAAGGCTTGCCAGTGAAACGTCACCTGTGTTTGCCACAGAACCTGTAAGCATCTCACCAGCAAATCCACCACTGCATCTATAAGCCTCTGCTGACTGAAGATCTGTTGCAGTTCCATTTGTTACGGTACCGCCTTCCATCCGTCCAACATAACCTCCGGCAGAACCGCCCTGTGTTGCTTTACTTGCCAGAATGCTCCTTCCTGCTGTGACTGCGTATCCATATGCATACTGAGAAATGATCTCATTTAACTGTTCTTGATCATTGACTTCACCAAGTGCCTGTAATTTATTACCGTAACTTCCATAAGAACCGACAGCACCAACCCATTTGTTCCAGGTATCCGTATCCAGTCCACGAAGCGGTCCATAAACAGCTGTATTCTTTTCTGTCGGATACACTGCCTGAAGAAGCGCCAGCGGATTATCTAATTTGATAAGACCAAATAAAACCTTCAGACTTCCTGTATCTGCAACATTCGCACACCGCATCAGTCCTGTATAGCCTCCTGCATATTCCGTTCCATATACGGATCGGATACGATAGGCTGCACATTCCCTTGTGGTTCCTGTATATGCAGAGCCTTTCCAGTTATCCGTATTGTTTCCCCAGATCTGACCACCATAGTTGTAACCCGCATATCCTCCTGCAAGTCCACGGTAAATGCCATCATCGCTCTCAGCCTGAGCCCTCACAGCACCACCACAAGGTACACAGGTTGTTTCGCTGTTTTTGATCACGGGAACAAAGGCCTGTAAAACTCCAAGAAGATTATCCGCACTGATCAGTCCTCCAAGAGCACTTAAACCACCTACCACATCCGCCGCACTTCCCGGTTCCATGGTTCCAACATATCCACCGGCACTTTCACGCCCTATGATATGTGCAAAATTATAGGAAATTACTGTTCTGAATCTGTACTCCGAGAAGTTCTCCTGCATATCCTCCGGCTTTTCCGGTATTACCATCTCCGTTAGTTGCCAGAACATTAAAACCACCTGTTGCTCCGTAAACATCAGAGCTGTCTATGATAGATGCAACTACGGTCAATGCCGATAACAGATTTGAGGCAGAAAGTACATGATCCAGAACGCTTGCACCTCCGATAGCCGCCGTACTTCCCATAGCAGCTTTTCCAATATAGCCGCCGGCATAACGATAACCACTTACCGCATATGCACTGTCGCTTCCGTAATAACTGCTACCATCTTCCTGCTGCAGATTCTTTGGCTCACTGACACCTGTATGCTGCAATTTATTTACATCGGAATTGCTGATCTGTACACCAGTTCCGCATCCGATAAAGCCTCCGGCACTTCCAGCATCCGCATCGTTGGTGCTGTCTTTTTCAAGAGTACCTGTAACGGTAACGGTAAACCCTTTTTCTACAGAATTAACACTGGCATTACTGATCACCGGAACAAAAGCATTAACCAGGGAAAGTAATCCTGTCAGATCAACTACTTTTGTAAGAATTGATGACTTATCTCCAATCTCTGCAACCGCTCCGGCTTTTACCAGACCTCCGAAGCCTCCGGCATAACGAAGACCTTCTACTTTCAGAAGATTTTCTACTGCCGTTCCTTTTCCAGCGTCAACAGCATTTGATGAATTATCTACATGACCGCTCTGCATCTCTCCAACGAAGCCACCTGCATAGCCTTCTGCGTTTTCAAATCCCCTGTCAGCCGTAACAGTCAAACCATCTGCGGTACCAGCAACTTTGCAGTTTGTAATTTTGCTGGATGCAGCCTGCAGGACACTTGCCAGTTCCTTCAGACTCAGAATCTTACCAAGGACACTGTTCAAAAGATCTCCTGTGGCATCTCCTGCCTCCGCCGCACTTCCGGAACGCATGATTCCGATATAGCCACCGGCATGATACGGTGCAGTGACTTCTTTTACATTGGTCACATCAGAGTTCTTCACCATGACTGCTTTTCCATTACCGATATATCCTCCGGCATCTCCAAGCGCCACATCATCAGTTTTTTCCAGATGCTGTTACAACTAAGCTGTCTCCCTCGATAGAAGAGTCGGAAATTCTCGGATACGCCACATCCATGACACTGAGAAGCTGATTTACATTTAAGAGACCCAGTAACTTAATGGAACCTGTCTGTGCCACATCACCAGGCATCAATCTTCCGGCAAAGCCTCCGGCATAGCTGGTTCCCTTTATATAGGAAAGTCCGGTAATATTTGTTGTTGCAATCGCACCAGTCTCACCTTCTGTTGTTCCATCCTCGCTATTCGTGACTGCTGAAATGAAATCTGCTTCTTCACTATTCTTTTCACCTGTAGATTCACTCGAAGACGGATTCGTGTCTGTGTCAGCTTTGAATCCGGAATTGTTGTTTCCATAGTTGATATCTACTGCCTGTCCATCTCCCACAAAGCCGCCCGCCATATCAGCGGATACCTGAGGGTCAGAACCATTCGAAACATATGCAATAGAAGTATTATTGAACTCCGGTCTCAGGGCACTGACAACGCCTAGCAGGTTCTCCAATTCGATTCCTGTCAGTTGTGATGTAGTAGAGTCTCCGGCACTTAATGCATCTCCGGCTTTGGCAAAACCTGCAAATCCTCCGGCATTTCCTGATACTGCTGATGCAGTAACCGTTTTCAGGTTGCTGATCTTTGTGTCCCTTGCTCGTCCACTGATGCATTCTCCAATAAAACCACCGCTGTAACCTTTCTCATTTTGGGTAGACACACTATATCCTGACGTAACACCTGAAACAGTACTGTCAACTGTAAACGTCTCAATCATCTGGCCTACAGAAAGAAGGCTGTCAATTTTTAGTAGCGGTAATCCCAGAAGTTTAATACCTCCAACATTGGCAAGGGTGCCGCTTCCGAAATACCCGGCAAAACCTCCGGCACACTTTCCGGCCGTTACGGAATTCAGATTTGTGACGGATGTTTTCCTTACTTCTCCACCTGTTCCATAACCGATAGCACCTCCTGCACGACCATTTTCCTGATCTGACGCAGTAACAGTAAGCCCGGAAGAGCCTCCGTTTACGGAACAGTCTTTACATTCAAAGCGCATGTAATCTGCCGCTGTGACCGTTCCACCAAGGACATCACCGACACTGGTCATCTTCGCATAGCCCAGAATTCCTCCGGCATTCTCTGTTGCTGAAACGTTCATAGAGGAAGCTACATTGATCTGATTCACACGGTCTGCAAATTCGTAGGTAACACCGGTCTTATTAAGCACTCGCTGGAGGGCTCTTGTAGTTGATTTTGAGTCATCTGCAAGTTCTGAAGTATTGGAAATCTGCACAGCACCTGCATATCCCACAAGTCCACCTGCATTTTTACCATTTGCTGTTACAGAAATGTTATCTCCTGCAATGGTGCATCCGCTTATAACAGAAGGTCGAAGTCCTACCAGGTTCAGAATATCCATGTTGGTTAATTTGCCATTTAACAACCCTGTAAGAAGATCCTTTACAATTACCAGAAGTCCCTGGCTTTCATCAATATCTGCTACATCACCAAGGGTTGCTATACCGGCAAATCCTCCGGTATAATCTTTTCCGGACACTGTACCCAGAGAAGAAATACTGCAGTCTACAGCATAACTGTTTCGCATTTCTCCAACAAATCCGCCTGCATAACCACTTTCCTTAGCGGAACTTCCCTGTGCGGATACGTTTACCGTTCCATCAATTCTGCAGTTCAGCATAACTGTATTGACTGGAAAGTTCCCCATAAGTTCAATACCAAGGCTGCTTAATGCGCCTACCACAACTGCATTCGCAGAACGTCCCAACAAATCCACCAGAGCAATCATTTCCAGACACTGTGGTAGTGCCGCCTACCGAACAGTTTTTCATCACTGCACCAATGGCTTCCCCAGCGAATCCGCCGGTACTCTTCTGACCTGTAACAGAAGTGCCACCGCTTACAGAACAATTCTGGATACTTGGATTTACATAGCCTACCGGAATCAATTTGTCTACACTGAGCAATCCTCCCTTTAAAAGTACAGTTAACAAATCACCGACTCCAAGCAGCGGAATCAGATCCAGGATTTTTGTTAAAGTACCAACCAGACCTCCTAAGCCACTTGATACCAAATCATACTGTGTCATACCACTGACATAACCTGCGAAGCCACCGGTCCGGTCATTTACATTGGAAACTCCATGTAAATTTTCCACATTGCAGTTTTCAATCTGGATATTTCCTTTTACAACACCAGCAAATCCTCCTGTTGCCAGGGATTGTGGGTCCGGTTCCAATCCACTTAAATTTCCAAGCAGGAGCTTCAACACGTCTCCAATCAAACTAAAATTTTGTTTAACCTTTTGTGTTGTTGTAGAAACCGTCACATCAGAAAGGGTAATATTTTTCACAGTGATTGGATTTTGGGATATTGTCAGCGATGTAGAATACGGGGTCGTCAGATTTCTGAAAAATCCAATACCATATTCTGCCTGGTTGTCCTGATTGACTGCATTAGCCTGTGAAATGTTGATATGGCTGATGGTTATACTCTGACCTTCAACCATTCCCTTTCGGCCTTCCATGTTTCCCTGATAATTGTCAATAGGATCCCAATCATCATCTTCTCCATTAGAATTTGTCCCCTCTTTGGAAAGATCAATATCACGAAAGATAATGTAATTCGCATCCTTACTGTATTTATATCCAGCTCCTGCAATATTGGTATTGCTACTTTTGGATGTATCATAGGTAAGGACGTAAGTTTTGTTCTCATCAACCGTAATACTTTCCGGATTCGCATCATCTGAAAAATTACTTTCATCCTCACCACTTGTAAAGGTTTCATCATTACTTCCTGTCTCAGCTGCTTCCTCGCTGTCTGGCGGAGTCATATCAATCAAATCTCTGTCTTTTACAGTTGCACCTGCTTCAACAGATGCCGCTTCGGAAGCACTGGCAGTACTGTCTGTCGCAGTTACCGTCATATCGGCTGACTCCTGAATAGTACTGCTCACATATACATAACGCTTTGTAGCTGTTGTGCCAGCTATATCCAAGGATGAATTATCCAGATATTCTGTTTCTCCCAGCTTATGGTCACCTTTTTTATTTCCATACAATTCTTTTCCAGACCAATTATATGTATCATTAAACTTTACAATATCCGCATCACCCGGATAATACAGTTCTGTTTTGTATGTCTGTGTATCAGCTACTGGTTTCCAGGCTGTATATCCACTCAGTGCGCCCCCAAAGTATTCCCGGCTTTTTCTCTCTTGTTTCATACACTCGCCAGATTGGCTCTGTCACATCCGTATCTGTTCCGATTGCCCGAAGCTGTGTTTCATTTCCAATCAGAATATAATTTTTATCACCAATCTTTTTTACCACCTGACCGAAATAATTTCTTCCTTCATAGTCGGACGGATATGCGCTAGTAATATCCTGAGTTGTCTCCTCTGTCCCAGCCTTATTTGCAAGAAGCTCCGGTGTTTCTGTTGTAAATGAAGAAGCAAGCACATAATTATGTGTTTTGCTGTAAGTAAGATAGGAACCATCTTCCAGTGTAAAAACCTGTCCCATTCCAACTTTTTCAGCAATATAATCCTCGCTCATTACAGGTTCGCTGTCTGAAGATTCCCCTTTCATCAATTCAAGCTGGTATCGGTTATACACATAAATCGTATCAGTCACTGAATCATATACTGTGTTGCCCGTGCGCTCTGATGATGAAGTGATGCTACCTGTAAAATCTGATGGGAAGTTCCAGACATTTTCATTATCTATTGGAATATCATTCATCAAACAATAGGAAGCGTCTGATGCATAGGTAAGTTCTGCACCATCTGCAAGAACCTTATCCCCTTCACCAACATTTCCATCTTTGTCTCCGGAAAACATCTGTGTTCCTGTACCGATTTGCAGAAGTTGCTGGTAATTGTAGATACATATTTTTCCATCTTCATAATCTGGATTTGCTTCTTCCAAATGTATCTGAGGTGTTTTCATCCTCGATAATTGTTTCTTCTCCATCTGTAAATCCTTGATCTTCAGAATTACCAAATTCCTCTGTTACTTCAGAACTAATATCTGTATTTGGCTCTGATTCTCCTTCAAAAGGAATCAGGAATATCACTTTCCGTGATATCAGATATTTCAGATGTATCACTGCTGAAACCATCCTGTTCCGATATATCTGTAAATTCACTATTGGTCTGCACATTCATTCTTTCTGAATCTTCAGCATTCGCAACTACGACTTGCGAAGATAATAATGTAACACACAGAACAACTGCTGTAATTCGTCTTAAAACACTCAATTTCTTGTTCATAAAATCGCCTCAAATCTTCTGTCATGCTTGACGTTTTTGTTACTTTTAACCACTCTGGCTGCTTTGCTGCCGCCGTCAAGCACTGGATCAGCTTTTTTAGAAAACGCTCCGCATTCACCATTTGAAATCATCCGTATCGCCTCTTCTGGTTCATATTTTCTTTTGTATGGACGATCATTGATCAATGCATCGTAAGCATCAACAATCCCAACGACCTGTGCGCACATCGGAATCGCATTCCCTTTTAAACCGTCTGGATATCCTGATCCATCATATCTTTCATGGTGGTGTCTGCATATTTCATAGCTATATTTGTTCAGCTTTTCCGTTGTTATCCCCTCTGGGAATCTCTGGGTCATCGCCGCACCTACTAATGGATGTTGCTTTACTACATTCATTTCTTCATCTGTCAATTTTCCATTCTTATTTAAAATTTCAATTGGTACTTTTATCTTTCCAATATCATGAATCGGTGCCAAATTGGGCTACTGAAGCAATTTCTTCATCCGTAATTCCATATTCCGGATATTTTTTCCTGTAATTGAAGATATACCTGTTTCGTATAGAAACTGATATCATCTTGATACCCTACTTCAACTAACTGATTATGATTTAATACAGTAGTTAAAAGTGATACCATAT
>ENA-OQHD01000319-OQHD01000319.1-human-gut-metagenome-genome-assembly--contig:-NODE-319-length-18807-cov-2.972109_pt1 | contig 18807 bp, 22 predicted proteins | sample MGYA00242560_ERZ504711 | MGnify/ENA primary metagenome ERZ504711 (study PRJEB26092, sample SAMD00036198) | human gut metagenome | host: Homo sapiens | study: EMG produced TPA metagenomics assembly of...
CTTGGATACCGAAGTACTATGCGCACATGGCGGCTAACAGCCGCAGAGGGCATTGGTACACATCGGCAACCAGCACAGTAAACAGAGCTTTATCAAAAGAAATACTGGTATGCAAAGGCTTTACGATTTAGCCGATGCATACCAGCAGATGCACGTCAACTATTGAAACCGCCGTATACGAGAACCGTACGTACGGTGGTGTGAGAGGACGGCGGTTAGTCACCGCCTCCTACTCGATTTTGCAAGAAATCAACAGTGAAAATAAATGATAACAAATATCGATATCAAAAAAATGAATTGAAGCAGAAAAAAAGCATATGGTACATTTAGTGAGTTAGAAGAATGAAACTAAAAATAACATAAGCTAACTATTGATAGACGAAGTTAACTATGGATGTAAAGGATAAGAATGAAAAAAAGGTATTGTAATAGCCATTTTATGTGCGGCAGTGTCGATGGGAACCATCGGCTGTGGAAACAGTACGGCATCCGCCAAGACAACACAGACGCAGACAGATAAAAAAGAAGATTCCAAAAGAGAAAATTCCGAAAAATCCAGTGAAGAAAAGCAGAGTCGCGATATATTTGCAATGGATACGTATATGACGGTAACAGCATATGGAGAGCATGCATCTGAAGCAGTAGATAAAGCCGAGACAGAGATCAAACGACTGGATGGAATGTTGTCTACCGGAAATGAAAACAGTGAAGTGTACAAATTAAATCAAAACGGGGAAGCGGTTGTTTCGGATGACACGGCGTATTTGTATGAACGTTCTGAAAAAACTATATAAACAGACAAAAGGAGTATTTGACATATCCATCTATCCGGTCATGGATGCATGGGGATTTACAACGGAGAATTACCGGATCCCTGCGGAGGATGAACTGAGTGCGTTACTGAAGAATGTAGATGCATCGAAGATCCAATACGACAAAAATGACAAAAAAAAGTCACGCTGCCTAAGAATGTGAAAATTGATTTTGGAGGCATTGCGAAGGGATATACATCTTCAAGGATTATGCAGATTTATAAAAAGGTGCGGTGTGACGAGCGGTCTGGTAAGTCTTGGAGGAAATGTACAGCTTCTTGGTGCAAAACCAGATGGAAGCGCATGGAAAGTTGCGGTAGAAAGTCCGGATGAAGACGGAAATTATCTTGGAATCCTGCAGGCAAAGGACAAGGCGGTTATCACATCGGGCGGATATGAGAGATACTTTGAAAAAAATTGGGAAGAAATATCATCATATTATTGATCCGTCTACAGGCTATCCTGCAGAGAACGGACTGATTTCGGTGACGATCGTAAGTGATGACGGAACACTTGCGGATGGATTATCTACTTCGCTTTTTATCATGGAAAATGAGAAAGCAGAGAAATTCTGGAAGAAGTATAGTGATAAATTCGATGTGATCCTGCTTACGGATGACGATCAATTATATGTATCAGAAGGAATTGCGGATGATTTTCAATCGGATTATAAGGTAAACATAATGAAAAAGTAGAGGTGGAAGACATGGATAAAGAAAAATGTGATCAAAAAAAGTAAAACAGGGTGCACCGGCTACCTCGGCGATTGTAGTTGCAGCCTGTATCGGGGTGTCATTAAGCGGTTATCAGGCACCGGTTTATGAAGCTCAGGCACAGACGAAAGAGACAAAGGACAACGGATGCCGATGAAGCGAAGAAGACAGAAAGCAAGGCAAAAGGTTCTTTTGATCTGGCAGACGGAATCTATAAAGGAACAGGAACCGGTTATGCCGGCGAGGTGACTGTTGCGGTAACGATCAAAGATAAACAGATTACGGCAATTTATATCTTAAGTTCTTCGGACGATGCAGCGTTCTTTAACCGTGCAAAAGCAGTGATAGACAGGATCATTGCAGGACAGACTCTGGATGTGGATGTGGTGTCTGGCGCAACATTTAGCTCTAATGGTATTATCAGTGCGGTGAAGAATGCATTGACAGGAGAAAAAGACAGTGGAGAGACGGGAGAATCCCAGTCCGGAAATGCAGCGGTACAGGGAGGTACACTGTCACTGGCTGACGTGCAGGATGCGGCAGCGTATAAAGATGGAACCTATTATGGAACAGGAACCGGATTCGGAGGAACTTTGAAAGTTAAGGTTGTGATCAGCGGAGGAAAGATTACGTCTATTGAGGTTGTGGAGAATCATGATGACAGCAGTTATCTGAATCGCGCAAAATGCATTGATCGGCAATATTATTTCATCGCAGAGTACAAAGTGTAGATGTAATCTCCGGGGCGACTTACAGTTCGAACGGAATTAAGAGTGCAGTAAGAGATGCACTCCGTCAGGCTGCAGTAAGCGGTAATTCACAGTCTGTGAATGCGAAGACGGAAGATACTTCTAAGACAGAAGACAATACGACTGTCAAAGGCAAATTTCCCGTATAAAGAAGGTATTTATTACGGAACGGCAGAAGGGTATAACGGTGAGATAGAAGTAGCGGTGGTTCTTCAGGATAAATCAATCAAGGCAGTACTCGTAACAAAGAATCATGATGATGAAAAATTCTTTAACCGTGCAATGGATGTAGTAAAAAATATTATGGAAAAAACAGAGTACGGATGTGGACGTAGTATCCGGAGCAACTTACAGTTCAAATGGTCTCATAAATGCAGTGAAGAATGCATTAAAAGAAGCAGAAAAGGTAACAAACGGACAGACAACGGAGCCGGATAAGAAAGAAGCTGATACTTTAGAACTTGAACATCGAATACGAAGAGTGGAAAAGCTGCGAAGACTGGAGATCCGTCCGGCATGTTTGCGTGGTTAGGACTTGCAGTAACATCTCTCGGAGCCGGAATCGGAGGATTTTCGCTTAAGAGAAAGAAAAGAGAAGATGAAGAATAGTATGAGTTGTATAAAACAACAAATTACAGATTAGAGTAACTTAATAAAAACGTACCCGTGATAACATAAGTAATATGATATCGCGGGTACTTTTTATCTATATACCGGAAAAATTCACAAAGACTACATAGTTCTCTGCTATAATAATAAAAATAGAAGAAAATATATCATGAAAATATAGATTTAAGAGGAGGGCCGGGTCTTATGGATAAGATCAAAATATTAGTAGTAGATGATGAAAGCAGGATGCGGAAACTGGTGAAGGATTTTCTGGAAAGAGAAGGATATCAGGTGATCGAAGCCGGAGATGGTATGGAAGCAATGGAACAATTTTATGATGAAAAAGATATTGCGCTGATCATCCTGGATGTGATGATGCCAAGAATGGACGGCTGGCAGGTATGCCGTGAAGTGCGCCAGTCATCCAAAGTTCCGATTATCATGCTGACTGCAAGATCAGAAGAGAGAGACGAATTACAGGGATTTGATCTTGGTGTCGACGAATATATCTCAAAACCATTCAGTCCGAAGATCCTGGTAGCCAGAGTGAATGCAATCTTAAGAAGAGCCAATGTAATAGGAGAGAGTAATGAGATCAATGCCGGCGGAATTGTGATCGACAAAGCGGCACATCAGGTGAAGATTGATGATAAGGAGATTGAATTAAGCTTTAAAGAATTTGAACTTCTGACATATTTTGTTGAGAATCAGGGCATTGCATTATCAAGAGAGAAAATTTTGAATAACGTATGGGATTACGATTATTTTGGAGATGCAAGAACCATTGATACACATGTTAAGAAGTTGAGAAGCAAACTTGGAGAAAAAGGAAATTATATCAAGACAATCTTGGGGGATGGGTTACAAATTTGAGGTTGATGAAGAATGAAAATCATAAGTGAAGGAAAAAAAAGCAAAGATCAAAAACAGGCATCATTCGATCAAGACGCAGATGATCATGGCATTTGTAGGACTGCTGATCTGCCTGGTAGTGACATTAATGTTCATCAATGGAAAATTTTTGGAACCATATTATATCAGTAAGAAGGAATCCCGTTTTATAGAGCTTTATGAAAAGCTGAATAATGTATCAAATGAAGATAAGTGGAACAGTGCAAGGAAAAATAGTTCACTTATTCATTTCGCTGAAAAGAATAATATTTCTTATCTGGTCATAGAAAAAGATAATGATGTACATACAAATGTGCATGATAAGAATATGCTGAAGAATCAGATGATGGGATATTTTCTGAATCAGGCACAGAAAGAAAGCAGAATCCTGGATTCCACGGAAGTTTACCAGATCAATCAGTCATGGGATCCATGGAATCAGAACTATTATGTAGATATGTGGGAAGCCTGGATGATGGCAGTCAGTTCCTGCTCAGAAGTCCGGTGGAAAGTATGCGGGAGAGTGCGGCGATATCGAATCGTTTCTTATTATATATAGGAAGTATTTTGATGGTTGTATCTATCCTGCTGATCTGGTATTTTGCAAAACGTATCACAGAACCGATTCGCGAACTGGCAAGATTATCAGACCGTATGGCAGATCTGGATTTTGATGCGAAATATACCAGTGGTGGAAGTAATGAGATTGGGGAACTTGGTGAGAACTTTAACCGGATGTCGGAAAAATCTAGAAAGTACAATTTCGGAGCTCAAGAAGGCGAATAACAGCCTGCAGAAAGATATCGAACAGAAAGACAAGCTGGAAAAGATGAGAAATGAGTTTCTGGGAAATGTATCGCATGAATTAAAGACACCGATCGCACTGATCCAGGGATATGCCGAAGGATTAAAAGAGGGTGTGAATGAAGATGCGGAGAGCCGGGAATTCTACTGTGATGTAATCATGGATGAAGCTTCCAAGATGAATCAGATGGTTAAGAATCTTCTGACATTAAACCAGTTGGAATTCGGCGATGAGGATATTGTGTTTGACAGATTTAATCTTACAGCACTTGTAAGAGGTGTGCTCCAGAGTATGGAAATCATGGCAGATCAGGCAGGGGCAAAAATTTCTCCTGCATATAGAAGAAGATATCTATGCATGGGCAGATGAATTTAAAGTAGAGCAGGTCGTGAAAAATTATGTCAGCAATGCATGTCATCATGTCAGCGGGGATATGGTGATAGAGGTAAAAAGTGGTTCAAAAAGGACGGTAAAGTGCGGGTATCCGTATTTAATACCGGAACTCCGATACCAGAAGCAGATATTGCACATATCTGGGATAAATTCTATAAAGTCGATAAGGCACATACACGCGAATATGGCGGCAATGGAATCGGTCTTTCTATTGTAAAAGCGATTATGAAATCGTTCCATCAGGAATATGGAGTAAAGAATTATGATAATGGAGTTGAATTCTGGTTTGAACTTGATGTACAATAAAGAATAATGGGCACGGAATGAATGGCCGGAGAGTCCCAGATCACATACGAAAGGCAGGACGACGAGATGATAGCGATTATTGACTACGATGCAGGAAATATAAAGAGTGTGGAAAAAAGCCATGCAGCTTCTGGGACAGGAAGTAACAATCACAAGAGACAGAGAGACGATCATGAATGCAGATAAGGTAATCCTTCCGGGAGTCGGAGCATTCGGAGATGCGATGGGAAAACTCAGACAGTATGGACTTGATGAAGTAATCAGAGACGTAACAGCCAAAGGAACGCCATTTCTTGGAATCTGCCTCGGACTGCAGTTATTATTTGAACGAAGTGATGAGACTCCGGGTGTGGAAGGCCTTGGGATCTTGAAGGGAGAGATATTAAGAATCCCGGATCAGGAAGGACTTAAGATCCCTCACATGGGATGGAACTCACTAAAATTCCAAAATAACGGAAGATTATTTAAAGATATTCCGGAAGATTCCTATGTATATTTTGTACATTCGTATTATCTGAAAGCAGAAGATGAAGGCATTGTGACTGCAACAACAGAGTATAGTACACATATCCATGCTTCGGTAGAACAGGGAAATGTGTTTGCATGCCAGTTCCATCCGGAAAAGAGCAGTGATATAGGAATTCAGATTTTAAAGAACTTTGTGGAATTATAGGGGGACAAGGCAATGCATACAAAAAGAATTATTCCATGTCTGGATGTAAATAACGGAAGAGTGGTAAAAGGAGTCAATTTTGTATCTTTAAGGGATGCGGGAGATCCTGTCGAGATTGCAAAGGCATATGATAAGGCAGGGGCGGATGAACTGGTATTTTTGGATATTACAGCATCTTCGGATGCGAGAGGTACAGTTGTCGATATGGTCCGCAAAGTAGCGGAAAATGTGTTTATTCCGTTTACGGTAGGTGGAGGAATCCGTACAGTGGACGATTTTAAAGCTCTTTTGAGAGAGGGTGCGGATAAGATTTCTATTAATTCATCTGCAATCAATACACCAAATTTAATTTCTGAAGCGGCGGAAAAGTTCGGAAGCCAGTGTGTGGTAGTGGCGATCGATGCAAAGAAACGAGAAGACGGAAGCGGATGGAATATCTATAAGAATGGCGGACGTATCGATGTAGGAATTGATGCTGTGGAATGGGCAGCGAAAGTGGAGAAGCTTGGTGCAGGAGAGATTCTTCTGACCAGTATGGACTGCGACGGAACGAAAGCAGGATATGATCTGGAACTTACAAGAGCAATCGCAGAAGAAGTGAGTATTCCGGTAATCGCATCCGGCGGGGCAGGCAATCTGGAACATTTCTACGATGCACTGACAGAGGGAAAGGCAGATGCAGCGCTGGCGGCATCCTTATTCCATTACAAAGAGCTGGAGATCAGGGAAGTAAAAGAATATTTAAGAGAAAAAGGTGTATCTGTCCGTCTATAGTTTGTAGTCTGCATGACAGCATGGACGAAAAAAATAAAAAGGATAGTGTGAAAAATAATGGCAGCGATTAATAATGACTGGCTGGACGCTCTGAAAGAAGAGTTCCAAAAAGCCATACTATAAGAAATTATTCGAGACAGTAAATGAGGAATACAGAACAAGACAGATCTTTCCTCCGGCAGATGATATCTTCAATGCAGTTTCATCTGACACCGCTTCATAATGTAAAGGCAGTAATTCTGGGGCAGGATCCATATCATAATGTAGGACAGGCGCATGGACTCTGCTTTTCGGTCAAAAAAAGGCGTGGATGTGCCGCCTTCGCTTGTGAATATATATAAAGAACTACATGATGATCTGGGATGTACGATCCCGAATCACGGCTGTCTGACTAAATGGGCAGAACAGGGTGTGCTGATGTTGAATACGGTATTAACCGTAAGGGCACATCAGGCGAATTCCCATAAGGATATCGGATGGGAAGAATTTACCGATGCGGCGATCATGGCACTTAACAGTCAGGATCGTCCGATCGTGTTTATTTTATGGGGAGCGCCGGCGCAGAGAAAGGCGAGGATGCTGAATAATCCGAAGCATCTGATCCTGAAAGCACCGCATCCGAGTCCGCTGTCTGCGTACCGCGGATTTTTTTGGAAGTAAGCCATTCAGTCAGACGAATGATTATCTGAGAGCGCACGGAATAGAGCCGATCGACTGGCAGATCGAATAAATGAGGAGTATATAGAAAAAGTATGAAAAGAGGAAAAGCACTACTTGCAATATTCAGTGCAGGTCTGTTACTGACTGCCTGTGGGAATCCTTCGGAAAAAGGAGTCGAGTATCTTGAAAAAGGAGAATACGATCAGGCGGTTGAACAGTTTGAGCAGGCAATAGAAAAGAATAAGAATACCGGAGATGCCTGGAGAGGAATCGGCATCGCGAAATGGGAACAAAAAGATTATAAAGGAGCAAGGAATGCATTCAGGAAGGCTTTGGATAATAATGCCGAGAAGACAGGAACCATTTATAATCTCATTGGAAACTGTGATCTGAAATTGGGCAAAGCAAAAGAAGCATTGAACTATTATAATCTTGGACTGGAACAGGATGACGTCAGCAAGAAGATGAAGAAAGAAATGAAATATAATATCATCGTTGCCTATGAGAAGATGGAAGACTGGGAGAGCGCGGAAGTAAAACTGGAAGAATATCTGGAAAGTTATCCGAATGACAAAGCAGCCAAAAAATGAAGCAGAATTCCTGGAGACGCGTTAATAGAATATGATAGAAATAAAATGATGAAACAGAAAAAGGTGATTCTGGTCGGAGTTGCTCTCTCAGATCAGGATGATACAAAAGAATCACTGGAAGAATTAAAAGATCTGGTATCGACAGCCGGGCAGAGACGGCAGGAATGCTGATCCAGAACCGGGAACAGCAGCATCCGGCAACTTATGTCGGAAAGGGAAAGATTGAAGAATTAAAAAAATATGATCTGGGAATTGCGTGCGACCGGGATTGTGTGTGATGATGAATTGTCTCCGGCGCAGATGAAGAACCTGCAGGATGAACTGGATGTGAAAGTTATGGACAGAACCCTGATCATTTTGGATATCTTTGCGGCAAGAGCATCGACCAGTGAAGGTAAGATACAGGTAGAACTGGCGCAGCTTAAGTATCAGCAGACCAGACTGACCGGATGGGGAAGAGCGATGTCCAGACTGGGAGGCGGAATTGGAACCAGAGGACCGGGAGAGAAGAAACTGGAGATGGATCGCCGCCTGATCAAAAGCCGGATCGCACAACTGAACCGTGAATTGAAGGATGTCAAAAAATCACCGGGAAGTGACCAGAGAGCAGAGAAGCAGAAGCCATATTCCGGTGGCAGCAATCGTAGGATATACGAATGCAGGGAAATCTACACTCTTAAACACTCTGACCGGTGCAGGAATTCTTGCAGAAGATAAATTATTTGCAACTCTGGATCCCACTACCAGGGATCTGAAACTGCCAAGCGGTCAGGAAATTCTCATGACGGATACGGTAGGATTTATCAGAAAGCTTCCACATCATCTGATAGAGGCTTTTCGGAGTACACTGGAAGAAGCAAAATACGCGGACATCATCCTGCATGTAGTGGATGCTTCGAATCCACAAATGGATGAACAGATGTATACCGTATATGAGACACTGCAGAATCTCGGAGTGAAAGATAAGCCGGTGATCACGGTATTTAATAAGATTGACCGCATGGAAGATACCTGGGTTCCGAGAGACCTGCGTGCAGATTATCATGTAAAAATCTCGGCAAAGACGGGAGAAGGAATTACAGGATTCCTTCAGTCCATAGAAGCTGTATTGAGGGAGCGGAAAGTGGAGATTGAGGCATTGTATCCATATAAAGAAGCCGGAAAGATCCAAAAGATCCGGAAGTACGGAGAACTTCAGGAGGAAGAATACCGGGAGGATGGTATCTTCGTGAGGGCATTCGTTCCGGCAGAACTTTATGGGCAGGTACGTCCGGAAGGCGTCACACCGAACAATTGCTTATAAGCTCTGGAAAACGTAGAATAATCTTTAAATCCACAATCATAACAGACCTGTGTGCCCGGCACACCGGAAGATAATAGTTCTTTTGCAAGCAGGAGCCGCTTCTGGGAGATGTACTGTCCCAGTGTATAACCAGTTTCCTGCTTAAATAATCTCATCATATAATATTTGCTGATATAGAACTGTCCGGCGATCAGGTCGATCGATAAGTTCTCACAGAGGTGCTCGCCGACGTAATCAAGGATGGCGAGCACCTTTTCGTTACAATTAACCGTGTCAATGTATTCCAGCCGGTTTTTTCTTACCGCACGGTTCAAATGGATCATGAATTCCAGGAACATTACCTGCCGGTAGAGTTCGGAGGCATAGCCGCCGTCAGTGAAAGAATGTTCCAGATTAGAGATAGAACGGAACAGAGAACTCTTTTCCGGCGAGGGGATGCGCAGAACATTGGAGTGCTCCTGATCAGCTTTTTGGAAACAATAACTCAGATCGTAGCTTTCGGTCTGATATGCGTTCATAAAATTCGGAGAGATGTAGACAATAATTCTCTCATAAGGGCAGGAATTGTCTACTGTCAGCTTATGAATATCTCCCTGTTTTACCAGAACGATATCATAAGGCTTTAAGTCGTAAGAGCGGCCTTCGATCATATAATTGACCTTTCCCCGAATAAAGATTGTAATCTTATCAAAATCGTGATAATGGTAATCTATTTCTTTGGTATCCTGATCAGTCAGGTGAAAAAGTCTGAATTCACTGTTCAGATATCCATTTTTTCTCGTATTGTTCCATATATATCCTCCATATATTATTAAAAATACAATATCAAAATCAGAGTGATTCGAGACAGATAAAAAGCTGCAAATAGTATCTGTAATTAGTTTATAGGAAAATGGCATTATTTGCAAGAAACATGGCATTATTTGTGTAGATTATGGAAATAATGCCTGTTATGATATGGATAAAGAGAAAGATGCAGCTAACAGATGCAGTGAGCGGCGAATACTCTGTGTGAACTATATACAGTCAAAAGAAATAAAAATACAACAGAAGAAATTTTTGGATGTAATTAAAGACGGGGATTAAAAATCAGGAGGAAGAAAGATGAAAGTAGTATTGGAACGTTATCATGGATTGGGGAATGATTATCTTGTATTTGATCCGAATCGCAATGAATTAGAACTGGATCAGGCAAATGTAAAAATGATCTGTGATCGTAATGAGGGGCTTGGTGCTGACGGAGTTCTGGAAGGACCGATTCTGAAAGAAGACGGTATGCATGTAAAAGTATGGAATCCGGACGGAAGTGAATCAGAGACCAGTGGAAACGGTGTCCGTACTTTTTGCAAAATATCTGAAAGATGCTAGTTACGTACAGAAAAAGAATTTTAAATTATATACAGGAAACGGTCCGGTGGAAGTGACATTCTTAAATGAAGATGGAAGCCGGCTGCGTGTATCTATGGGAAAATTATCATTTTGGAGTGATGAGATCCCGGTCATCGGCGAGAGGCGTGAAGTGATCAACGAGGACATGGTATTCGGAAGGACGTTGTATCCGGTTACCTGTGTATCCATCGGTAATCCACACTGCGTGATCCCTATGCGTGAGATTTCCAAACCGTTGGTATGCAAGATCGGTGATTATTCCGAGATCGCAAGATATTTCCCGAACAGAATCAATACACAGATCATGCAGGTGATGGATAAAGAGAATATTGCGATCGAGATCTTTGAGCGTGGTGCAGGATACACCAGAGCATCCGGAACCGGAGCATGTGCGGCAGCAGGTGTAGCGTACAAACTGGGACTTACGAACAGTAAAGTGATCGTTCATATGCCGGGAGGAGAACTCCAGGTAGAAGTAGAAGATGACTGGAATGTATACATGACAGGAGATGTGTTCTACGTTGCGAAGATGACACTTAGTAATGAATTTGGCAGAGAGACTGCGTGCATTATAAGATATCGGGGAAAATTCTTGCAAAAGCTGTCGTGAATGACAGTATAAAAGGCAGGTTTTACAGCTATACACAAACATATATTCGTGTTATACTAGGGCCATAAGGAGGAAACCTTATGCCTTTAAAATTTCGTATTCGGGCCATCCGGCTCAGGAAAATCAACTTATTTATATCAGCATGTCATAGAAGAATCAGAAAAAGTACCCACTGAAGAATTTCATAGTGCTCGTACCGGAACAGTTCACAATGCAGACGCAGAAGGATCTGGTCAGTATGCATCCGAGACACGGTATCATGAATATCGATGTACTGAGTTTTGCAAGACTTGCTTACCGGTATTTGAAGAGACCGGTACAAAGCAGATGCAGGTTCTGGATGATGAGGGAAAGAACCTGATCCTCAGAAAGATTGCAGGGGATTATGAGAACAAACTGACGGTATTGAAAGGGAATATTAAGAAACTTGGCTATATCAGTGAGGTAAAATCCGTGATATCCGAATTTACACAGTATGATATCGGGGAAGAAGAGATGGATGAGATGCTGGATCATCTGGATGAAGACTCCAGATTGTATTACAAGTTAAAAGATATCAGGCTTTTGTATGAAGGTTTTCAGGATTACTTAAGAGAGCGGTATATCACGAAGGAAGAATTGCTGGATGTATTGAACAGTCAGGTAAAAGAATCAGAACTTTTGAAAAACAGTGTTGTAGTTCTTGACGGATTTACCGGATTTACACCGGTGCAGAACCGGCTGATACTGGAACTTATGCGGTGCTGCAAGGAAGTCTGGGTGACAGTTACGATGGATGAACGGGAGAATCCGTATGCTTATAAACATCCATATCAGCTGTTTGGACTGAGTAAGCAGATGGTAACGACACTGGTCAGAATGGCGGGGGAAGATCATATAGAGGTAGAAGAACCGGTCTGCCTGTATGGATATCCGGTGAAACGATTTGAAAAGAACCAGGAACTTGCATTTTTGGAGAGAAATATCTTCCGGTACGGTGCTGGAAGGTATGATAAAGCTGTGGAGAATCTGGAAATCCATGCAGCAGGGAACCCAAGACAGGAAGCAGATGCAGTGGCAGAGGGAATCCGCAGACTGGTACGTAAAGAGCAGTACAGATACAGAGATATCGGTGTGATCGTCAGTGATATGAATGTATATGGAGACTATCTGGAACAGGCATTTGAGAATTACGGGATTCCGGTGTTTATGGATCATAAGAGAAGCATCCTGTTGAATTCATTTGTAGAATATATAAGGAGTCTTCTGAATATGGCGGAAAAGAATTTCTCTTATGAAAGTGTATTCCGCTTCTTAAGAACGAATCTTGCAGGATTCGCCTGCGAGGAAGTCGATGAACTGGAAAACTATGTGCTCGGATTGGGAATCAGGGGATATAAAGGCTGGCAGAACCGTTGGATCCGCAGATTGAAGGGGATGGAAGAAGAGGAACTGGACCGGCTGAATCATTACCGTGTACAACTGGTAGAAAAAGTGGATAACCTGATGTTTGTATTAAAACAAAAGAGGAAAACGGTGCGAGATATCACGATGGCAGTATATGAGTTCATGGTGAAGGAAAATATACAGGAACGCCTGCAAAGAACAGAAGAAGAATTTCAGAAAGCAGGTGAGCTGGCACTGGCGAAGGAATATTCACAGGTCTACCGGATTATCATAGAATTATTTGATAAATTTGTAGAACTTCTGGGTGAGGAACCGGTGGGACTGAACGAATATTGTAAGCTTCTGGATGCAGGACTGGAAGAGGCAAGAGTCGGTGTAATTCCTCCAAGTGTGGATCAGGTAGTGGCAGGAGATATGCAGAGAACAAGATTAAAAGACATCAGGGCACTCTTTTTTCTTGGAGCCAATGACAGCTTCCTTCCCGGAGCACTTATGAGAACCGGTCTGTTAACAGAACAGGACAGAGAAAAGTTCCGGCAGGCGGATCATGCGCTGGCGGCAGGCGGAAAGGAAAAAGCATATGTCCAAAGTTTTACCTGTATATGAACCTGACTAAGCCATCGGAGAAACTGAAGATTTATTATAGTAAAGTGTCTGCAGGAGGGAAAGCACAGCGTCCGTCTTATCTGATACAGGAATTATCAAGATTATATCCGGAGTTAAAGGTTCAGGATGAAGAAGCAAAAAAACTAAAGGAAAAAGAACTGACGGAGAAAAGTGGAGTTGCTTATCTGATCCGTGGACTGCAGGAGAAGAATCTGGACCTCACCTGGCAGGAATTATATACCTGGTATCAGAAATCTCCAGAATGGAAAGCTGCGGTGGACCGGATTTTGCGCGCATGGTACTACAGACGTCCGGAAGATCCATTATCGGAACGTGTAGCAAGAGAACTTTATGGAGAGAATTTCGAAGGAAGCATCACGAGAATGGAACGGTATGCGACCTGTGCGTGTGCACATTTCCTTGCTTACGGGCTCCGCCTGAAGGAACGGCCGCTGTATGAATTTAAAGCAGTCGATCTGGGAAATGTCTGTCACAGGGCCCTGGAACTGTTTTCGAAAAAGGCATCGGAGGCGGGCGGCTGGACAGTATTGCCGGAAGAAGAAAGAAAAAAGCTGATCGATGCAAGTGTGGAAGAAGCGATTACAGATTATGGCAATTCTGTATTATACAGTACGGCAAGAAATGAACAGATGATCGTGCGCATGAAGCAGATGCTGGAGAGAACAGTATGGGCACTTACGAACCAGCTGAAAGCCGGGGACTTTGTGCCGGAGGCATATGAACTGCGTTTCTTCGGAGGAAAGATTGACCGCATTGATATATGTGAGACGGAAGAGCAGATATATGTCAAAGTTATGGATTACAAGACCGGAAGTAAGGCATTTGACGTGGTTGCATTGTATCATGGCTTACAATTACAGCTTATGGTCTATATGGATGCAGCAGTCGAATTTCAGAAAAAGCGCCATCCGGATAAGGAGGTAATCCCGGCTGGTGTGTTCTATTACCGTATTCAGGATCCTCTGGTAGATAAGACAGAAGACAAAGAAAAAGCAGAGCGTGCGGTTCTAAAGCAGTTGAAGCCGGATGGTATCATTCCGCTTGGGACAGAGATATTAAAACATCTGGATCATAATACTTCGGGCGAATCTCTGGCAGTTCCGGTAAAATATAATAAGAACGGCAGCGTATCAGGTATTCCAAAGTGGTTGCGGAGAGGATTTTCTGCAATGATGACTCATGCCAAAAAGCAGATGGAAGATGCAAGAACGAAGATATTGAATGGTGAAGCAGGAGCCCTTCCTTATAAGCGTGGGCAGGAAAGTGGATGCGATTACTGTCCATACAGGCATGTCTGTGGATTCGATGTTAAAATTCCGGGATATGAATACCGTGATATCGGAACAATGGGAAAAGAAGAGGCCATGGCGGCAATGCGGATAGAACAGCGTGAATCTGAAAATGACAGGAAAGGAGGAAACCAGGAATGGGTGTGAAATGGACAGAAGAACAGCAGAAGGTCATACAACTGAGAAATCGTAATATTCTGGTGTCGGCAGCAGCAGGTTCCGGAAAGACAGCTGTTCTGGTAGAACGTATCATCACGATGCTGACAGAAGATGACCCTCCGGTGGATGTAGATAAACTTCTGATCGTGACATTTACCGAGGCGGCGGCCTCAGAGATGAAAGAAAGAATACGTCTGGCGATTGAGAAGAAACTATTGGAATACCCGGAAGATGAGCATCTGAAACAACAGGCAACACTGATCCATAATGCACAGATCACAACCATTCACAGCTTCTGCCTTTCAGTGATCCGTGATCATTTTCATGCGATTGATATCGATCCGGGATTCCGGATCGGTGAAGAAGGGGAACTGAAACTGCTAAGACATGATGTACTGGAAGAAATGCTGGAGGAAAAATATCAGGAAGGAAGTAAGAGCTTCCTTGATTTTGCAGCAGCTTACAGTACCGGGAGAGATGATAAAAAGATTGAAGATCTGATCTTGAAGATCTATGAGTTTTCCAGAAGCTATCCGGACAGTGAAGCGTGGCTGGAGTCTTGTGTGGAAGCGTACAGGATACCGGATGTCGAGACACTGGAAAAAAAGGCAGCTTCATGCAAAAAAGTAATGGCAGATATAAGGAAGAATCTGGAGGATGCCAGAGAATTGCTGGCTCAGGCAGAGATGATTGCGTTAAGTCCGGATGGTCCGGCAGTGTATGAAGCAACGTTGGATAAGGATATGCAGGTGATTGAAGAATTGTCAGCTATCCGGTTTTATGAGAAGATGGCGGAAGCATTTACGAATGTAAAATGGGCGAGGATTGCGGCAAACAAAGATCAGACAGTATTAGAAGAAAAGATCGAACAAGTCAAGAAGATCCGGGAACTTGTAAAGGGAATTGTAAAGAATATCAGCGGGCAGTATTTTTATGAAAGTCCGCAGGAACTGGTGGAGGATTTGAAAATGTGTGCTCCGGCGATGGAAGAGCTGGGGAATCTTGTGCGGCTGTTTGGAGAAAAGTTTGAAGAGCAGAAGCGGGTACAGAACATCATTGATTTTTCGGATATGGAACAATATGCACTGCGTATCCTGACAGAAAAATCAGAAGATGGGTTTGTACCATCAAAAATAGCGCAAGAATATCAGAACCAGTTTCAGGAAGTTATGATCGATGAGTATCAGGACAGCAATCTGATTCAGGAAGCAATCCTTAACAGTGTATCAACCTGCAGAAGCGGCAGGTATAATATCTTTATGGTAGGAGATGTAAAGCAGAGTATTTACAGATTCCGTCTGTCGAGACCGGAATTATTTCTGGAAAAGTTTTATACATATAATATAGAAGAAAGTCAGACTCAGAGAATTGATCTGCACAGAAACTTCCGAAGCCGGAAGGAAGTGCTGGAGAGTGCCAATGCGATATTCCGGCAGATCATGACGGAGAAACTGGGCGGGATCGTCTATGATGAGCAGGCGGCATTGTATCCGGGGGCAGAATATCCGGAGACAGAGAATCTTAAGACAGAGATTCTGTTAATGGACAGTGACCTGGATGAATACCAGAAAACGGATGGGGATACATCAAAAGGAATTGTCTCAGAAAGGGAACTGGAGGCCCGTATGATTGCCATGCGTATCCGCGAACTATTGCGTTCGCAGAAAGTCGTGGATAAGGAGACCGGCGAACTCAGAAATGTGCGTTATTCGGATATTGTGATTCTGACAAGAAGTGTCAAAGGATTTGCCGATGTATTTACAGAAGTGTTGAACCGTGAAGGTATCCCTGCTTATGCGGGAACCAGTGAAGGGTATTTTCAGACACAGGAGGTAGGTGTACTTCTGGATTATCTGAGGGTTCTGGATAATCGGAGACAGGATATTCCGCTGGCAGCAGTGCTGCGTTCCGCATTTGCAGAAATGTCGGATGAAGAGATGGCAGAGATACGGTGTATGTATCCGGATAAGCCGTTCTTTGAGAGTGTGGCAGAGTACAGAGTACATGGGCGTGAACAAAAGATCCGGGAAAAGCTGGAGAAGTGCCTGGGACAGATGGACGAATTACGCCTGATCGTACCATATACACCGATGCATGAACTTTTATGGAAGATACTGGACAGAACGGGATATGGGGATTATGTGGCAGCAATGCCTGGTGGAGCACAGCGCAGAGCGAATCTGGATATGCTGATTGAAAAAGCCAGAGCATATGAAGCAACCAGTTATAAAGGATTGTTTCATTTTGTGAGATACATCGAACAACTACAAAAGTATGACGTGGATTATGGTGAGGCGAGCATAGAAGATGAATATGCGGATACAGTGAGGGTAATGACGATTCACAAAAGCAAAGGATTGGAATTTCCTGTCGTGATCACAGCCGGAATGGGAAAGCGTTTCAATATGCAGGATGCAAGAAGTGCGGTGGCACTCCATGCCGGTATGGGAGTCGGGCTGGATGCAGTGGATCTGGAATATCGTACGAAGATTCCAAGTATCATCAAAAAAGTGATACAAAAGGAGGAAGCATTAGAGAGTCTCGGGGAAGAATTGCGTGTATTATATGTAGCTCTGACGCGTGCGAAAGAGAAACTGATCATTACAGGAACGCTTTCAAAACCAGAGGATAAGATTGCCGGGTATCAGATGTTTGGGAAAGATACAGAAGGGACATTATCATTTTCTCAGCTTAGTCATGCCTCCACATACTGGGACTGGATATTGCCAGCAGTGTTAAAGTGCAGGGAGGATCTGTTCAGAATACAGATCCTGCATATAGAGGATGTGGTAAAAGAAAGCATAGAGGAAGAAGAAAAGAGTGGTCTTTCAAGAACTGTTCTTGAAAACTGGAACGTAGAAGAAATCTATGAGCCTGGCTTGCATGAGATGATGCAGGAACAGTTTGCATTTTCCTATCCCTATGAAAAGAGCAGTGAAAGGAAGCTGAAATTCACTGTCACGGAACTGAAAAAAACGAGCCTATGAGATTGCATCAGACGAAAGGGAGGAAGAGCAGGGAGAATGTTTCTATGAAGAACCGGAAGTGGTGCCGCTTTTGCCCCGGGTTTATGCAGCAGGAAGAAGGTCTGACAGGGGCACCGAGAGGTACAGCATACCACCGGGTGATGGAGCTGTTAGATTTTGCAGGCATGCAGAAATACGGGAATATGCAGTGGTTCGGCGGTTGGCTGGAAGAACAGGTGCGGCATGGAAGGCTGGAAGAAGAAGCAGCAGGATGTATCCGGCAGGCAGATATCTTGGAATTTCTGCAATGTAATTCGGGAAAGCGGATGCAGGAAGCAGCCCGAAAGCAGAAACTTTACAGAGAACAGCCATTTGTACTCGGTGTGGATGCAAAAGAGCTGTATCCTGAGGAAGAAGACGGGGAACTGATCCTGATACAGGGAATCATAGATGCTTATTTTGAAGAACCGGATGGATTGGTTGTGCTGGATTATAAGACGGATAAGGTGAATAACGGAAAGAACTGGCAGAGAAATATCAGGAGCAGTTACGTTATTATGCGAAGGCACTGGAACAGATGTCTTGGGGAAAAAAGTAAAAGAAAAGATCATCTATTCATTTACTTTCAAAAAAAGAGATTTATATAGAATAGTATATTGGAGAATATATCAGAAATAGGGAAGTACATCCGAAGTCACGGGTGTACATTTTTTTGCGATATCTTACAATTTTGTAACATACATAATATATGTTGACACACTATATTATATATCGTATAATATGTGTAACAAAATAATATTAAATCATAATGCGAAAAGGAGTGAGGGCATGGTTTTTTAATACAGGTGCAGCTCTTCTGGATGCAATTGTGCTGGCGGTAGTATCACGGGAAGATGAGGGAACGTATGGATACAAGATTACGCAGGATGTAAGAAAAGCGATCGATGTGTCAGAATCTACATTGTATCCGGTACTTCGAAGGCTGCAGAAGGGGAATATCTGGAAGTCTATGACAGACAGTGTGTGGAAGAAACAGACGTTATTATAAAGTTACAGAAACCGGAAGAACCCAGCTTATCATGTACCGGAAAGAGTGGAAAGAT
>ENA-OQHD01000320-OQHD01000320.1-human-gut-metagenome-genome-assembly--contig:-NODE-320-length-18731-cov-4.773167_pt1 | contig 18731 bp, 24 predicted proteins | sample MGYA00242560_ERZ504711 | MGnify/ENA primary metagenome ERZ504711 (study PRJEB26092, sample SAMD00036198) | human gut metagenome | host: Homo sapiens | study: EMG produced TPA metagenomics assembly of...
TTAGAGAGGCCTATGACAGCGATCCGGAGATCAAATATCTGATTGACATGAGCAGGAGGCTGGAGGGACTTCCCAGACATACGTCCATGCACGCGGCGGGAGTGGTGATCAGCCCGGAATAAGGTGGACGAGTACGTGCCTCTTTCCAGGGCGGCGGACGGTTCCATCACCACCCAGTTTACCATGACTACATAGAGGAGCTGGGCTTTTAAAAATGGATTTCCTGGGTCTGCGCACCCTGACAGTGATTCAGAACGCCGTGCGCCAGACAGAGAAAACCCACGGCATCCACATTGATTTGAACCAGATCGACTATAATGACAGGGCGGTGCTGGAATCTCTGGGCACAGGCAAGAACGACGGCGTGTTCCAGCTGGAGAGCGGCGGAATGAAGAGCTTCATGAAGGAGCTGAAGCCGGAGAACCTGGAGGACATTATCGCAGGTATCTCCCTGTACCGCCCGGTCCTATGGATTTTATTCCCAAATACCTGAAGGGAAAGAACGACAGAAGCTCCATCACCTACGACTGCCCTCAGCTGGAGCCGATTTTAAGCCCCACCTACGGCTGCATCGTCTACCAGGAGCAGGTAATGCAGATTGTGCGGGATCTGGCCGGCTACACGCTGGGCCGAAGCGATCTGGTGCGCCGCGCCATGTCCAAGAAAAAGGCCGCAGTGATGGAAAAGGAGAGGCAGAACTTCGTCTACGGCAATCCGGAGGAGGGAGTGAAGGGCTGTATTGCCAACGGCATCGACGAGAAGACCGCCAACACCATCTACGACGAGATGATCGACTTCGCGAAATACGCCTTCAACAAATCCCATGCGGCGGCGTACGCGTTCGTATCGTACCAGACGGCATGGCTGAAATACTATTACCCGGTTGAGTTCATGGCGGCTCTGATGACCTCCTGCATCGATAACCCGGGAAAAGTCGCAGAGTATATCTTGAGTTCCCGCCAGATGGGCATTTCCATTCTGCCGCCGGACATCAACCGAAGCGAAGGAAAATTCACGGTGGACGGCCAGGCGATCCGCTATGGCATGGCGGCGGTCAAAGGCATCGGAAAGCCGGTCATGGAGGCGATCGTGGAGGAGCGGAGTGCAAACGGCCCGTTCCGCTCGTTAAAGGATTTCGCAGAGCGTTTAAGCGGAAAAGAAGTCAACAAGCGGACTGTCGAGAACTTTATCAAGGCGGGTGCATTCGACTGCTTCGGCGTGACGAGAAAGCAGCTCATGTTCGTCTACGCCAATGTGCTCGATGATGTGGCGCGCGAGAAAAAAGATTCGTTAAGCGGCCAGATGAGTCTGTTTGACTTCGTAGATGAGACGACCAAACGGTCGTATGAAACGGTGTACCCGGATGTCGGAGAATACGAAAAGAGTGATCTTTTGGCGCTCGAAAAAGAGGTGCTCGGCATCTACGTCAGCGGTCATCCGCTCGAGGAGCAGGAGGAGTGCTGGCGGAAGAACATTTCCGCGGTAACGACAGACTTCCAGCCGGATGAGGAGACGGGTTTCCCATCCGTCACCGACGGCGCGAAAGAGATTGTCGGCGGCATTATCACGGATGAAAAAAATCAAATATACAAAGAATAACAAGACAATGGCATTTCTCACACTCGAGGACCTCGTCGGCAGTATGGAAATCGTCGTATTCCCGCGCGATTACGAGAAAAACGCAGCGATGATGCAGACCGATGCGCGTGTCTTCATCCAGGGCCGTGTTTCCGCGGAGGATGATAAGCCGAGCAAGCTGATCTGCGAGAAAATTTTCCCGTTTGCAGGCATCCCGAAAGAGCTCTGGATCCAGTTCCCGGACAAGGAAACGTACGAGCGCGAAGTCGCGGATTTGTATCAGATGCTGCGCGAATCCGATGGCAAAGATCAGGTTGTTCTCTACATCCAGTCAATCAGAGCAATGAAAAAACTGCCGCCGAGCCGCAATGTGCAGGCAGATGCCCGTCTGGTGGCGTCACTTCAGGCAAAATTCGGTACCGGAAACGTGAAAGTTGTAGAAAAGAGTATTGAAAAAAGGGCCTGAATGCTTTAAAATAAAACTGTGTGTGATTAATAAATAAAACTACTCGTTTATTAATGTGTGTGATGAGATGGAGGAATTCATATGGCAACGACTAACAAGGTAAAGACAATCGGAGTGCTTACCAGCGGCGGTGACGCACCTGGTATGAACGCTGCAATTCGTGCAGCAGTAAGAAGAGGATTGCAGAAGGGTGTTCAGATGAAAGGTATCCTCAAAGGATACGACGGACTGATGAACGAAGAGATCATTGATATGACCGCCCGTGATGTATCCGATACCATCGAGCGCGGAGGTACCATCCTTTATACAGCCCGCTGCGCAGAGATGCGTACACCGGAAGGCCAGAAACGTGCCGCAGATGTCTGCAGAAAACACGGCATCGACGGACTGGTTGTTATCGGCGGAGACGGTTCCTTTGCAGGAGCTCAGAAGCTGGCAGCACTTGGAATTAATACAGTAGGTGTACCGGGAACCATCGATCTGGATATCGCCTGCACAGAATATACCATCGGTTTTGATACCGCGGTAAATACAGCAATGGAAGCCATTGACAAAGTAAGAGATACTTCCACTTCCCATGAGAGATGCTCGATCATCGAGGTTATGGGACGTAATGCCGGATACATCGCTCTGTGGTGCGGTATCGCAAACGGCGCAGAGGATATCCTGCTTCCGGAGAAATACGATTACGATGAGCAGAAGATCATCAACAACATCATCGAGAACCGTAGAAAAGGCAAAAAACATCATATCATCGTAAATGCTGAGGGCATCGGCCATTCCACCAGCATGGCGCGCAGAATCGAAGCTGCAACCGGAATCGAGACCCGTGCAACGATCCTTGGACATATGCAGCGTGGAGGAAGCCCGACATGTAAAGACCGTGTATATGCGTCCATCATGGGTGCTTACGCAGTTGACCTTCTTCTGGAAGGCAAAACAGACCGCGTTGTTGCATACAAGAACGGTGAGTATGTAGATTACGATATCGATGAGGCACTGTCCATGACAAAGACTCTGCCGGAATATCAGTGGGAGATCGCAAGAGCTCTTTCTTATAACTATACGAAATAAAAAAATTATCACGAAACAGACTGTTTTTAGTAAGCAGTCTGTTTCATTGGTATAATAGCGGGAATAAAAATGTTTCCGCAGACGGAATAGAGAGACAAAATAAAAAACAGGAGGAACTTAACAATGGTTACCTGGAACAATCTTGATAAACTGGCTTCCTTTGAGGAGCTGAAAAAAGTGGAGCGTGTCAATCTTGCCGAGGTGATGTCCGGTGAAAACGGAGCAGAGCGCGTAAAATCTTACAGCGTTCCGATGGCAGAAGGACTTGCGTATAACTACGCAGCAAAACAGGTGAATGAGGATGTTCTTGCCGCACTCGTAAAATTGGCAGAAGAGGCACAGCTTTCTGAAAAATTTGAGGAGCTTTACAACGGTGCTGTCATCAACACCGGAGAGAATCGTCTCGTGCTTCATCAGCTGACCCGCGGCCAGCTCGGAAACACCGTTACGGCAGACGGCGTAGACAAACGTGCTTTCTACGTAGAGCAGCAGAACCGCATCGCAGAGTTTGCGAACAAAGTACATGCAGGTGAGATCACCAACGCAGCAGGTGAAAAATTCACCACCGTTGTGCAGATCGGTATCGGCGGAAGCGACCTTGGCCCGCGTGCGATGTATCTGGCTCTGGAAAACTGGGCAAAGAAAAACGATTGCTTTAAAATGGAAGCAAAATTCATCAGCAACGTTGACCCGGATGACGCAGCAGCTGTTCTGAATTCGATCGACGTAGCACATTCCATCTTCGTTCTGGTATCCAAATCCGGAACCACACTGGAGACTCTGACCAACGAGTCCTTCGTAAAAGACGCTCTGAAAAATGCAGGCCTGGATGCATCCAAGCACATGATCGCGGTTACCAGCGAGACTTCTCCACTGGCAAAGAGCGAAGACTATCTGGCAGCATTCTTCATGGATGACTACATCGGAGGCCGTTATTCTTCCACATCCGCAGTCGGCGGCGCTGTTCTGTCCCTGGCTTTCGGACCGGAAGTATTCGCAGCATTCCTTGAGGGCGCTGCAGCAGAAGATAAACTTTCTGCAAACAAGGATGTATTACAGAACCCGGAGATGCTCGATGCGCTGATCGGTGTTTACGAGAGAAACGTTCTTGGCTATCCAAGCACTGCAGTTCTTCCGTACTCCCAGGCACTGAACCGTTTCCCGGCTCACTTACAGCAGGTAGATATGGAGTCCAACGGTAAATCGGTCAACCGCTTCGGCGAGCCGGTCAATTACCCGACCGGTCCGGTTCTCTTCGGCGAGCCAGGTACCAACGGACAGCATTCCTTCTATCAGCTGCTGCATCAGGGAACTGATATCGTTCCGCTGCAGTTTGTAGGATTCCGCAATAACCAGATGGAGACCGATGTCGACATCCAGGGCAGCACCAGCCAGCAGAAACTCTGCGCAAACGTAGCAGCTCAGATCGTTGCATTTGCCTGCGGTAAAGCAGATGAGAATAAAAACAAAAACTTCGAGGGCGGCCGTCCGTCCAGCATCATTATCGGAGATCAGGTAAATCCGAAGACGCTGGGAGCACTGCTTGCACACTTCGAGAATAAGATCATGTTCCAGGGATTCCTGTGGAACGTAAACAGCTTCGACCAGGAAGGCGTACAGCTTGGTAAAGTCCTTGCAAAACGCGTTCTGGCTCACGAGACAGACGGAGCACTGAAGGTATTCAGTGATCTGCTCAATATCTAAAAGCGTTATTTTCTGATCAGAAAAGGCGTCCTGTGAAAAAAATCTCCCGGAAAAACTCCGGGAGATTTCAGACTATAGACAAAGCCCTGCTTAGGGCGGTGACGTAAGAAAACATTTATGTGAGAGAATCGGCGTAGTTTAGGCTACGCCGGTTTTCTTTTCTTTTGGGCTGCTTGGGATTGCTCCCTTGCGTCCTCAAAATCAAATGCACCAATGAAGTTATAGACGATCTCGATTTCTCTGACCTTGATGCGCGGCTCATTCTCGTCCGGCGTATAAACCTCGGAGATATAAATTTTCTCCACAAACTCCCGGAGAACAGAGGCGTCAAGCTGCTGCATATCAGTGTACTTCCTGACCGCTGCAATAAACTGTCTGACATTGACTTTCTGCTTTTCCTGTTCCTTGACTTCTTGCCGAAGATATTCGACAAGGTTTGTAAGGTTAGTCTGTTCCAATTCATAGTCACGGGACAGTATATCAGCATGGCGGCTCCCTCCGTGGGCCGCCGATCCTGCGCTGGGCAAAGAGAAGCGGCGGCCTTGATTTCTCAAAGCCGCCGCTGGTTTTATGGGCGTGTCAAAAGGGCTGTTGTACGACGGCTTTTTTTCTTTGCCGTCGCCCGGCAGTTGAAACAATACTGTTTATTTGATTTCCAATGAAATGGTTAGTGTATCATTTTCAATTTTAGCGAACACATTGCCGCCGAGCTTGTCAGTTAATAGTTTTACCACAGCAAGCCCCACTCCTGTACCGCTATTATGCCTTGATTTGTCCCCGGTATAAAATCTTTCAAATAGTCGGTTTGGGTCTATTTCCACCTTACTATCAATGGGATTTTCAATGATAAAAATAGCACTCTTTTCTTTGCCTTGCTTCAAGTCAATTTTAATCGAGCCAGAGGAATATCGAATAGCATTTATAATAAGATTTTGAAAAATACGTTCTACCATACCATAGTCCGAATGGAGATAAACGGAATGATCTGGCAGACCAATTACAGGAGATATGCCTTTTGCTTCCAATGCTGGGGCGTTCTCTGTGATAAGATTTATCAGCAAATTTGTTAAGTTGAAATCTTCACGCACAGGAGTTACTTCTTTTGCGTCTATTACAGAAACATCGTAAAAGGTTTGTATCAGCGCTTTCATTCTTTCTGCTTTATTATAAATGGTTTCTATACGCTGTGTTTGACCTGCTTGATAAATTCTCCATTTTTTAATAATTGTTAAATGGCCAAGTATTACCGTCAGAGGGGTACGCAAGTCATGTGAAATATTAGCAATGGACTCTTTCAAATACATTTCGTGCCGTAATGTGCTTGCAATGGACTGTCTTTGCTTTTCATTATACTGGTTTAATACTGCGGCCAGTTGTTCTATATCTTTATCAACAAGAGAGATGTCCAGCATCTTTTCCGATTTTCCAGTTGTAAGATCGGTCATTTGTTTCGATAGGTTACGGATTTGTCTTTTGATTTGCACATATTTGAAAAGCACTACTATCAAGACTGCGATAACTAAAATTAACAACAGCTTTATTCCAGACACCTCCCTCCTTGTTATTTGAGTTCACATTTGCGAAAGCTAATCCATGAAAAGGTTATCAAAGCAACTATCCAAACAACGCCAACTAAAATGGCCCATGGCGAAAAAATAGGTCACAGGAAAAAAACCGCTTCCCGTATCTGATAGGTTGCCAAAAATGCAACAGGAAGATCAAACATCATTCCATACCCAAGATAAAGGCTAAGAACAAAAGTGACTAAAGCGGTAACAGCTATTGCTCTTGCAGAGCTTCTTAACCAAAAAAGCAATCCAGATTGCAATAAGAAAAGTCGCACTGTTCAAAAGCAGAGAATATAAAATTCGCCTTACTGACCTGATAACAAAGGTTGCCTGCTTCGGTAATACCAAAGCGGACACTTTCTCTTATACAACCAGCCACAGGATAAACAAGAGCCATGATATTAAATGCAATTAAGTATGAGATTACTTTAGCAAAGAAAATGGTTTTTCTCGAATGTCCTGCATTGACCTCAAGATCAATCGTCCGACTGGAAAATTCCTGTCCTAAAATCAGAGCTAAAATACTGGATATAATAATCAGGAGAAAGGTTGAATCGTAAACCATTCCATTCAAAAATATCTGCGAGGGATGTAGCAGTCCCCCACCCATAGGCCCCCATAGCTTCCGGGACATAAAGTATCTGCGGTCAAAAAAACCAATCCAAAAATATCCCTATTTAAACCGCACCAATAAAAGATATTATGTGATAATTGATACTTTTTTCCATTTTCAGTAAGTTGTTCATTCCCACACCTCCTTGTTATTTCAAATCCGAGCGTCGGAACCACAGATAAGTACCTAAGCATAATGCCAGTACCCATGAAAAAATCTGAAAACATGAATTGCCCGCCGGATATGTTGGATTGTTGCAATGCCATAAGCCGAAGCTGGCCCATAGGCAATATTTGTGAGATAAGCTGCACTTGATCTCCATTCATCAAAAAGACCATTAAGAAAAAGAGTACCATCGGCACAGCCATACTCTTTCCTATATCACGGAAAATGAAGGCAAAGAAAAAAGGTAATAGGCACATTGCAAATTGCGAAGCAATCACCATTACAACTATGCCGATGCTTGCCAATGCTCCTTTAGTGACAAACGTACCAATTATGCTATGTAACAACAGTGGAAAAGACAGGATAACCATGCAGGCGATTTGATGAACTACCAGCTTCGCAAATAGTATCTTTCCGCGTCGATGTCCGGCATTGATATATGATTGTAATGTTCTTCTGCCAAAATCATTTCCAACAAACAGGGCAGAAAAGATGATTGTGAGGAAATATAGGATTGGCATATTGTATATCGAAGCAAAGAAAAGGTTGGATGTTTCCCCAACGCTATCCAGTAACAACACACTACTTAAAAGGAGATTAAACAATCCTATCCCCCAAAAATACCAGCTATGGAACAGCTTATAAAATTCAGCTTTTAGGAGATTTGACATTTCCTGTCCCTCCTATTTTGCTTAAAAAGTAATCTTCTAATGTATCACCGGCCACAGAAAGACCTGTAACGAGAATATGTGCATCTGACAAAGCAGCAGCCACTTTTTCCATATCATCGAGATAATCATATAGGCGAATTATGCCATCTGGCATCAGCTTAAAACTATCTGTGTGTAGCGTTTCTTCCAAAACGATCAGAGCTTTTTGTGGATCAGTTGCCTTTATTGCGATATGCCGTTTGCAACGATCATTTAGTTCTCGATCTGATATTTCTTCGATAATTTTGCCTTTGTCTATTAAAATAAACTCTGATGCTGTCTGATACAGTTCCTCTAAGATATGGCTGGATACCAATATCGTCATTCCGTATTCCTTATTCAAGGACTTTAGCAAATTACGAATTTCCACAATTCCAGCAGGATCAAGCCCATTGATCGGTTCATCCAAAATAAGAAATTCTGGTGTATTTAATAGTGCGATTGCAATACCCAATCGCTGTCGCATCCCCAGCGAAAAATTACGGACAGCTTTTTTCCCGGTATCTTTCAGACCTACCATGTCTAAAGTTTTTTGGATAACTGCTTTGTCAGGGATACCACGTTGGATACGCTGTATATCCATATTTTGATAAGCGGTCATTGTCGGAAAAAGCGCAGGTGTTTCGATCATGCAACCGATCCGCTTTCTCTGTTCCTGCAATTCCTTTTCGACGGTTTTCCCCCACAACGATAAGGTGCCGCTTGTCGGAAACGCTAATCCTGTAACCAATCTCAAAAAGGTGGTCTTTCCTGCTCCATTTTGGCCTATGAAGCCATAAATTTTCCCTTTTTCAATTTTCAAATCAATATGATCTAAGGCAACTGTGTGCCGGTATTCTTTTGTTAAGTCATGTGCTTCCAAAATAACAGAACTCATGTTGTCATCCTCCTTTACATTTTAGTGTAAGGGGAAATCATAAAGAATTTCTTAATTTCTATTTGGAAACCATAAAAAAAGCATAAAGCCAAGAGCTTACCCCTCGGCTTTATGCAAACGGTATCCAATGCCCCACACAGTATCTATAAACTCTTTATCCGGGCAAATGGCTTTCATCTTGTTTCGCAAGTTGCTAATATGGACATTTAAGGTGTTGTCCTCGCTGATATACTCTGTATTCCAAACACTTTGAAACAAATTCGCCTTTGAGAAGATCTTGTCCGGGTATTTCATAAGCAATTCCAGTATAGCAAATTCTTTCGCAGTTAAAGGTAACTCCGCCCCTTGTAGCATAGCTCTGTTGCCGTCTAAATCTAAAACCAAATCATTGCACTTCAAAGATGACGGCGTGCTGTTTTGAAATTGAATCCGGCGTAAGTTGCTTTCAATTCTGGCGAGAACTTCTTCCATATCGAAAGGTTTTGTAATGTAATCATCCGCACCAAGCCGCAACAAATCAATCTTGTTCTGTGTTGTTTCCTTTGCTGAAATTACTATGACAGGAATCGTTGAGAATTTACGAATATCCGCAAGTATAGTATCACCACTCCGATAAGGCAGCATTATATCAAGCAGAATAAGATCAATCTGATGTTCTTGTATGCAGTCTAACACATGAAGCCCATCATACTGACAAAGCACCTCATATCCATTTCCCTGTAAAAAATCAGCCAGCAATTTGCTGATCTCTAAATCATCCTCAACAATCAAAAATTTTTCCATGTTGTTCTATGTTCACCTGCCTTATGTCAGCATTGTACTACACTTTTTATCTCTAATAGATTTAATTATATTTCCCTTTCAGGAGAGAATACAAGGCATAAAATATGAATTATTAGATGTTAGAAGAACACATTTCTATTGCTGGGTACACTGGAAATATGAAACCAAAAGCCAGCAAAAGCCCCTCCTGTCTACGCATTTAGGGGGCCAAAAAGCCCACGGAAATCAAGGCTTTTCGGCGGTGGTCGATGGGGTGGCAGAATGATTTATCAAATACCCGTCGGAACGGGCTTTGAAATGCGTAGGAAAATCTTTCCGGCGCTGGTTTTCCCGCCGGTTCTGTGGTATGCTGGAATAAGACAAAAAATCGACAGGAGTTGACACGATGGCCGAACAGGAAATGTTACTGGACACAGCTACCATCAGGGCCGCCGTCGCCGGTGAGCTATGGGCTAAACAAAAAGTGATCGAACACTACAGCCCCCATGATCGACGAGTTGGCCGTTGACGAAGATATGAAGCAGCACCTTATTCTGAAACTGTTGGAAGAACTGCCTAACTTCCCAATGGGGCAGGCATAAGAAAAAAGAGCGCCGGACGCAGAGGCTTGACACCTCCGCGCCCGGCGTTTTGGATAATTGCCGATTATGTCATAGCAAACTCGATGTGAGAGCTGTCCAGCTTCATAAACTTGGATTTCACCAGCTCTGCCGGGTAATCGTCCCCGGCAATACGGATGGTCTTGCGGACGCTGCACACGGTTTCCACCAGCAAGTCCACGATCTCGTCCAGCGTTTCCCGGTCAATGCCCTTGGCGTGCTGGCAAAGGTGTTCGTACTCGATGTTGTCCATGATGATCTCACGATAAATCTCTATGGCGCTCTGTGATTTCGCTCCCGTTCCTTTCCGTTCCGGCGGCTGTGCCGCTTCGTCCTCCGAGGGGAAGGGTCGGGAAAGGATAGGAATGGAATCGGTAATTGATACATCCGTAGTTGTTTTTTCTTTACTTGATATATCTTTATTTAATTGCATTGGATTTTCCAATGTCGGGTTTCCCGGTGTCGGATTATCCGATGTTGGATTTTCCAACACCGAGTTTTCCAATCCCGGTGCCGCCTCGTCCGGCTGCTCTGGCCGGGGCTGGGGCTGTTCAAAGGCCCGGTCGCTGCCGGAAGTGAAGTACATAGGCCGTCGCCTCCTTTCTGCGTTTGGGCAAAAAGAAAAGCCGCAGACTTTTTCAAAATCTGCGGCTTAGCCGGGGAACAGAAAAGGGCGCTGTCATGCTTGACAACACCCTGTTTCTGTCTGATTATTCAGTTGTTTTGACCTGCCCCGTTTTCCGCTGCCCTAAAAAACATTGATTTTACTGGGTTTTTTTCATGTTTTCTTATGGCAACGCTCTTTTTTGCAGGGCTTTTTTCATTTTCAGATTATCCCAGCTTCGCCGGGAGAGACGAGGAAACCGTGGTCTGGTGCTTTTGACGGAATTGCCGCGGGGTGATCTGGTACCGCTTTTTAAAGGTGCGGATCAGATGACTGCAGTCCGCAAAGCCGGTCTCGGCTGCAATATAGTTCAGGTCATAGTCGGTAAAAAGAAGCAGGTTTTCAACCTTGTTCAGGCGGATAAACTCGATATACTGCTTACAGCTCTGCCCGTAATGCTTCAGAAAAAGTTTGGCAAAATAGGAGTAGCTCATGTTGTATTTATGTGCCAGTGCCTCGATATTGATGTTTTCCTGGGAATGGCGGTCGAGATAGACGAGGATATCCTGCATACTCTGTTCCTCACTCTCGGAAATCGATTCGGGATTGAAACAGATTCCCTGGCAGTGCCAGATACGCAGAAGCCGGAGAAACAGTGTGGAAAAGAGAGAATAGATATAGGCATCATAACCGTATTTCTTTTCAAGAGCCTCCCTCTCAAGGGTTACGAAAAAAATCATGGAGATTCAGCTCTGAGAGATCTTCCTGCGTAAACAAAAGCGAAGGATAGGTCATCGTGGCGATTTTATGGAAAGCAAAGCTCAGGTTCGGAAGGTAGCTTCCGGTGAGCTGGATGCGGTTCAGGTTGAATTTGATACAGAAATAGCGGAATGGCCGATCCTGGTCTGCGGCAAGTGCGTGGACCGTCTGTGGAGGAAACAGGATGAAAGAGCCCGGTTTTATGTGGTAGACGGAATCGTTGCAGCTCACGAGAAGAGAACCTTCCTGCAGATAAAGAACCTCCGTAAAATAGTGCCAGTGGGATTTGACCGGCATGGAAAAACTGTCGGAGCAGCAGGAAAAGGCTTCAATCGGCGAGTGCAGGATGTCACTGTATTCAAAAAGATTCTTCAACGGAAAAGTCCCCCTTCAGGTAAAAAAGTATTCAGTATTTTTCTGGGAATATCAGTTTCGGAAAAATAGAAACATTCTATTTTTGTACAGTCGCATTATATCATATCCAAATGAAAATTGATACAATGGCGAAAGCATTTGAAAGAAAATTAATGCTGAATTTGGTAACTCAATTTCCTAAGATAAGGGGGGATATGAAAACATGAAAAGCAACACGAAACAATTCCCGAAAAACAAAATTGCGTGGCTGTGGGAAAACATGGAGGGAAAACGGGCGCTGTACTTTGTCGGTATTCTCGGAACCGTTTTGTATAATATTCTGCAGCTTACGATTCCCTATTTTTCGGGAAAAATTCGTGGATCTGTTTTTAACGGGGGAGAACGCGGCGACAAATCTTCAGGTACACCGTGACCTGCTTTACCGCTTGCTGTTTGCGATGGTCGGCTTTACGTTCCTGCGTGTTATCGTTGTTTATGGCAGCTGTATGATCTATGAGACGGTGTCGCAGAGTGTTCTGTACCGGGTGCGGAATTATCTGTACGACAAGCTTCAGCGTCAGGATATGACGTTTTACAGTACCTATCGGACAGGAGATCTGATGACACGGCAGACAGGAGACCTGGATGCGGTGCGTCACATGGTTGCATGGGTTGTACGAATGGTGGTTGAGTCATTTTCTCTGTTTGCTGCAGCGGCCGTTTTCTTCCTGTATACGAACTGGAAGCTGGCACTGTGCGTTCTTGTGATTTCACCGTTTGTATTCTGGATTATCTATCTGTTCCGGAACCGCGTTGCCCCGATGCATGCGGCGCTGCGTGAAAAACTGGCACAGATGAATACATGCGCACAGGAGAATATTTCCGGAAACCGCGTTGTCAAAGCGTTTGCAAGAGAAGATTACGAAATCGAGAAATTCGACCGTGCCAATACCGACTATGCGGAGACGAATAAGGCAACCGGAATGGTATGGCTGAAATTTTTCCCGATTGTCGAGAGTATTGCGAACCTGATGCCGGTTGTCCTGCTCGCAGTCGGCGGTGTTTTTATGATCAGAGGACAGCTTACTATGGGAGACTATGTGGCATTTTCAGGCCTCATCTGGGCAATCGCCAATCCGATGCGTCAGATGGGAAATATCATGAACGAATTTCAGCGGTTCTCAGCAGCGTCGAAAAAGGTCATGGAGCTGTATTACTCCGAACCGAAAATCAGGGACGAAGAAAATGCCGTTTCCCATCCGGAGCGGTTTGAAGGCAAAATCGAGTTTGATAACGTTTCCTTCCAATACGAGGATGGTGATTTGCCGGTTCTGCACAATATTTCCTTCACGGCCCATCCGAACGAGACGGTTGCGATCATGGGCGAGACCGGCTGCGGCAAGACATCGCTGATCAATCTGATCCCGCGGTTTTATGAGCCGACAGAAGGACAGATCCGGATTGACGGAATTCCTGTAGAACAGCTGAAGCTGTATGATCTCCGAAAACAGATCGGACTTGCCACGCAGGATGTTCTGCTGTATTCTGACACGATCGAGGGAAACATTGCCTACGGCGATGATTCGATCAAGATGAACGAGGTTGTCAAGTTTGCAAGGTATTCCGCTGCGGCAGATTTCATTTCAAAGATGCCGGAGGGCTACGATACCCTGGTCGGAGAGCGCGGTGTTGGTCTTTCCGGAGGCCAGAAGCAGAGAATTTCTCTGGCAAGAGCACTGGCGATCCGTCCATCGGTTCTGATTCTTGACGATACAACATCGGCGGTTGATATGGAAACAGAGAAACAGATTCAGCAGTCCTTACGGGAGCTTGATTTTCCATGTACCAAGATTGTGATTGCACAGCGAATTTCGACAACGAAAACAGCGGACAAGATTATTGTTCTGCAAAATGGCTATATTGAAGAAATGGGAACACATGAGGAACTGATGGAGAAGAAGGGTTACTATTATGAACTGGTGAAGCTGCAGACCGGTGTGGATGAACTGTAGGAGGGGAAGCAATGGCAAAAAAGTACATACAAGCAGGATGAAGTGCTCGAAGAGCCGTTTGACATCAAGCATCTGCTCAGAGCTTCATCCTATATCAAAAAAGTATGCAAAACGGAATGGTTTTTGCGATCCTTTTTGAGTGGCATCGGCGGTGCGTCCGGCTATGTGGCGCCGATGATTATCCAGCGGGCGCTGGACCTTGCAATTCCGGAGAAAAACGAGAGGCTTTTATTTTCTCTTGTGGGAATGCTGGTCGGCATCTATCTGGTGAGCGTGATCTTCACAACAATCCGAAGCCGCATTATGGTGGATGTCAGTCAGAGTATCATCTATGATATCCGAAAAGATTTGTTTGCACATCTGCAGGAGCTGCCGTTCCAGTATTACGATGACCGCCCGCACGGCAAGATCCTGATTCGGGTTGTCAATTACGTCAACTCGGTATCGGATATGCTGTCAAACGGTCTGATCAACATCGTTCTGGAGGGCTTCAACCTTCTGTTTATCGTGATTTTCATGTTTCTGGTTGATGTGCAGATGGCATTTGTCGTGCTCTGCGGCGTGCCTGTGCTGTGTGTCTTCATGGTCTGGATCAAGAATAAACAGAGACGGGCATGGCAGGCAGTTTCAAATAAGAACTCAAACCTGAATGCCTATCTGCAGGAGAATATTGTCGGAGCCCGCATTACGCAGATATTTGCACGAGAGGATGAGAATGCGGAGATTTTCAAAGATCTTTCCAAGGATTGCCGCAGAACATGGAATACAGCAGTTCGCTATTCCAACCTGGTATGGCCGGGTATCGATTCAATTTCCGTCTGCGTGCGTGCTGCCATTTTTCTGTCCGGTCTGATCCTTTTCGGGCAGGGAAATAAGTCGGTTGGTACGATTGTAGCGATTTCGAGCTATGCATCGTATTTCTGGCAGCCGATCATGAACCTTGGAAACATCTTCAATAACTTTATCAACAACATTGCGTATCTGGAACGTATCTTTGAGACGATGGATGAGCCGGTGACGGTAAAGGATGCAAAAGATGCCGTTGAAATGCCAAAAATCCGCGGTGAGGTGACCTTCGATCACGTAAATTTCTCGTACGATGCGTCAAAACAGATCTTAAACGATGTTTCGTTTACGGTAAAACCGGGTGAGAGTGTGGCGCTTGTCGGACCGACCGGAGCCGGAAAGAGTACGATTGTCAATCTGATTTCACGGTTTTACAATGTCAATGGCGGTCGCGTCCTGATCGATGGACAGGATATCTCGCAGGTGACCATTCATTCCCTGCGTGAGCAGATGGGTATTATGATGCAGGACAGCTTTATTTTCTCGGGAGATATTGAGGATAATATCCGTTACGGAAAGCTTGACGCAACACATGAGGAGATTGTGAAGGCGAGCAGAACTGTCTGTGCGGACGAGTTTATCAGCAAAATGCCGGATCGCTATCAGACGGAGGTAAGGGAGCGTGGTTCCATGCTGAGCCAGGGACAAAAGCAGCTCATTTCGTTTGCGCGTACCCTGCTTTCCGATCCGGCCATTCTGATTCTCGATGAGGCGACCTCAAGCATTGACGTACAGACCGAAAAAGCACTGCAGACGGGACTCAATGCCATGCTGAAGGGCAGAACCTCATTTATCATTGCGCATCGTCTGTCTACGATCCGCAACTGCGATAAGATTATGTATATCGATAACGGCGGTATTATGGAGAGCGGAACACATGATGAGCTGATGGCAAAGAAAGGCCATTATTATAAACTGTATACAGCACAGCTTGATGAAGTACAGAAAGCGGGCTGATCAAAAAAAAATCATGAAAAAGATTATCAAAAAAGGCTTCTGCCAGCGGATAAAAATCCGTGGCAGAAGCCTTTTGCCGTTTCTTGTTCGTGTCGCTTTTTGCGCGTGTCGCCGAAGCGACCCGCCGCAGGCGGAAAATTCGGCAAAGCAGGAGTTCTTCTTATTTTCCGGAGAAGTATTTCTCTTTGATGATCTCAACCGGCATATCCTCGCCAGTCCACAGTTTGAAGGAAGCAGCTCCCTGGTATAACAGCATGTACATACCGTTTCCGGTCTTGCATCCAGCCTCTTTTGCCTCACGCAGCAGGCGGGTTTCCTGCGGATTGTAGATCACATCGAAAACGAAGAGGTCTTTGTGGAACATCGTTGTGTCGGTGATGATGGTGTTCTCGGTTTTTGGAGCCATTCCGACGGAAGTTCCATTGACAAGAATGGCGCTGTCTGCGATGGATGCGCGAAGGACTTCCGGATCGGAGAAGTCGTGCAGGGTAACCCTGCAGGAAGTACGCTCATTGAGTTTTGCAACGATTTCCTCGGCTCTTCCGAAGAAATTGTCTCTGACGTTGAATACATTGATCTCAGCCACGCCGTCGAGGGCTGCCTGTACCAGGATTGCGGTAGCAGCGCCGCCGGCACCGAGCAGAGTCATCTTTTTGCCGATGATGTCTACGCCGTTTTCTGCAACTGCTCTCATGAAGCCGACACCGTCGGTGGTGTAAGCAGTGAGAACGCCGTTGTCGTTGACGATGGTATTACATGCGCCGGAGATCTCCGAAGCAGGAGCAAAACCTTGTCTGCCAAATTTGCACATGATACTTTTTGCCAGGCATGGTGATGTTCCAGCCTCTTGCACCCATGGTGCGGAGTCCTTCGACTGCCTGCGGCACTTTTGTCTTCCGGTACATCAAAGGCAAGGTAGCTATAATCAAGGCCAAGCTGGTCGCATGCTTCGTTGTGCATTTCCGGAGAAACACTGTGTGCAACCGGGCTTCCGAGTAAACATAATAATCCGGTGTGTCCTGTGATGTGTTTTGACATAATTTGAATCCTCTCTCTCCTCGTAATTTCAGCATGATGATAAATCGTGCTGTAGCACTTTAAACTGCTACTATATGAAGTGAATTATACTCCAGATGCCGAAAGAAAGCAAGCAAAAAAAGAGGAAATGACGCAAAGTTCATTTCCTCGTTTTCGTGTTGGATTTTTGATTAAGGTTTAAGATTGGAAAAGATTCGCCCGGAAATCAGATTCCAAGTTTCTCTTTCATGTAGTCAACCGGAGTATCTTTTCCGGTGTACAGCTTGATTGCGATGAGTGCCTGGAACAGCATCATGCCCATGCCGTTGAATACTTTCTCACATCCTGCTTCTTTTGCCTGTTTCATCATAACGGTTTCGCGCGGAGCGTAAACGGTATCCGTTACGATGAGATCATTTTTTTAAAGAAGGAAGGATCAGGAATGTTGGAAAGGTCTTCGAGTGGATGCATTCCTACGCCAGTAGCATCGCAGAACAGGTCAGCTGCGTGCATTTTTTCTTTCAGGAGGTCTTTGTCTGCCAGATCGTTCATGGTAGCCTTGCAGTTGGTGTTCTTATTGATCAGATCAACAATTTCCTCTCCACGGCTGTAGAATTTGTCTTTGATGTTGAAGATTTCAATTTCTGCAACTCCATCCAGAGCACCGCGCACTGCAATTGCAGTAGCAGCACCGCCGGTTCCGATCAGGACCATCTTCATTCCCTTGAAATCGATGCCCTCTTCGGTCAGTGCCTGCCAGTATCCCATACCATCGGTGTTGTAGCCTTTCAGTTTTCCGGTTACCTGACCGTTTTCGTCGCGGAGGTTGACTACGGTATTGATAGCGCCGCATAACTTAGCTGCTTCATCTACTTCGTCCAGATATTTGTGGACAACAGTTTTGTTTGGCATGGAAATATTGGAACCGAGCATTTTCAGCGCGCGGATACTCTGCACAGCATCTTTTAAAGAATCGTTATCAACTTCGAAAGCAAGCTGAATGACGTCATCTCCGTTTTTGTCGTATGCAAGGTTGTGGGTTGTCGGAGACTGGGTGTGACGGATCGGGTAAGCCATTAATCCAACTAATTCGGTATGTCCTGTAATATTTGGCATGATATTTTCCTCTTTTCTGTTTTTTTAATATTGTGTAAGAAAGTGATTCAGTGATTACTCAAGCGGCTCCAGATGCAGGTAGCCCTGGGACTCCAGTACATTCAGGATCGCGCGGCCTTCCATGGTACCTTCCATGATGCGGCGTGCGCGGACGGAATCGCCGATGGTATAAATATAAGTATGGGTATCAGCGAATGCTTCCTGAAGCTCCGGCAGAATCGGGTTATTGGAGCGCATTCCAAGACAGTTGAATCCGTAATCGAAGGTGAGATCCTGGATGGTTCCGTCCGGAAGCTTTACAGTGAATGCGTTTTCTTTTACTTCCTGAAGAGCAGTGTTGACATATTCTTTTACACCGTATTTGTCGTGTGTCTCACGCATGGAGCATTTGGTGATCGGGTCTGCAAGCATACCGATCTGCGGCAGCATATCGATGATGGTGCACTCAGCTCCTCTTGGTGCGAAGTACTCGATAACGTCAAGTCCTACGGAACCGCCGCCGACTACAACGACTTTCTTGCCCTGACAGGCTTCTTCCGGATATTTTCCAGCGTTTACGTTGTTGATCATACCAAAGATGGTATCTACGTTTCCGGCTTCGATGTTCTCTTTCAGGCCTTTGATCGGCGGAACAAGCGGAACAGAACCAGTAGCATTGACAACGATGTCTGGTTTGAACTGTTTGAATTTTATCTACGGTAGCTTCCGTGTTGAGGAATACATACAGGGTTTTTCAGTCTTGCAGCTCTTGCCTCAAGGTATTTCGGGAAATCTTTCATACGGGTCTTGCTTGGAAGATCGGAGATGAAAGTGGAAAGACCGCCGATGTGATCGCTTTTTCTCAAGTACGAAAAACGTTGCATCCGACTTCTGCTGCGGTGCAGGCCGCTTCCATACCGGCAGTACCGGCGCCGACAACAACAACGTTA
>ENA-OQHD01000321-OQHD01000321.1-human-gut-metagenome-genome-assembly--contig:-NODE-321-length-18528-cov-5.008369_pt1 | contig 18528 bp, 21 predicted proteins | sample MGYA00242560_ERZ504711 | MGnify/ENA primary metagenome ERZ504711 (study PRJEB26092, sample SAMD00036198) | human gut metagenome | host: Homo sapiens | study: EMG produced TPA metagenomics assembly of...
TGGGAACGCTGCCATTGCTTTTGAAGGCGGCGCGGGAGCCGGATCATCTGCATGTGGTTGCGATGGCGGTGTTTATGCTGAGTATGAATTTTGCTGTATCTGGCGAGCACCGTGTATCACACGTTTGATGTAAATGGGAAGGTAAACCGTCGACTGAAGAAGTTTGATCATATGATGATTTCCGTGCTGATTGCGGGAAGTTATACGCCGATCTGTCTGATTGCGCTGCATGGACGGACGGGAATTGTACTTTGTGCATTGGTGTGGGCAGCTGCAATTGGCGGAATTCTTGTCAAGGCATTCTGGATCAATTGTCCGAAGTGGTTTTCCTCAGTGTTGTATATCGCAATGGGATGGCTGTGTGTACTGGCATTTCATCCGCTGTTTCTGGCTCTTTCACGGCCGGCATTTGGATGGTTGCTGGCGGGTGGCATCATTTACACGGTCGGCGGGGTGATTTACTCATTAAAAATGCCGATGTTTAACGCGAAGCATAAAAAGTTCGGAACACATGAAATTTTCCATCTGTTTGTGATGGGTGGCAGCTTCTGTCATTTTGTTGTGATGTATTATTTTGTGGCGGCGATGCCGGTATAAAAACTTGTTTGAAGATAAACAGTAATGCAAAATAAAATACTGCGGAACGTATTTTCGTTATACCCGGGTATTAACATTTATTTGGGAAAACTTTACGCTCCGCAGTACTATTTTTGCATTATTTTTTCTTTTGACGGTATTCACTCGGAGAAATTCCGTAGACTTTTTTGAATACCTGTGTAAAATAAGAAAAATTCGTGTAGCCGATATTCGTTGCAATTACACTGACCGGGAGATTGGTTCCCTCAAGCAGGGAAATCGCAATTTTCAGTTTTTCCTGCACGATATAGTCAGAAAGTGAAATTCCTTTTACCTTTTTGAAAAGCCGGGAGAGGTATTCCGGGTTCATGTATACCTGATGTGCGATTTCGGTGCGGGTAACATTCTGGTGAATATTTTTCTGAATAAAATTTACCACCTGGTCGATCTGTGAAACACCTGGTTCTGCGCTAATTTGAAGGCTTTTTAGATAATCAACGGAAAAATCAAGCAGTTTATGCATCTCTTCTATGGAATGACAGGAGTTGTTCAGGGCGTGAATATCGTATTCTTTTTCAAAAACACCGTGTGCACCGATGTGGTGATGGTTCAGAATCTGATAGAAGAGCTGAAGAAAATCCTGTAAAAAGAGACTGAGCATTTTCTGGTTTACATGACCGGATTCATTTTTGGCGGAGCAGATAATCATGCATGTCTGCACGGACGGCATCGTAATAACCAGAGGAGAGCATGACATTCCAGTGGACAAAATCCGGAGGGGTGTAGGGAACCGGGGAAATACTGGATTTCTGATGAAAAAATACCGCTATAGTTTGCCACATTTTCACTGCGCTGTTCCAAAAGCTGCTGTATTTTATCTGGTAGCAGAAGAAAATTTGCAGAATGAGCACAGTAGCATGCTATTTTAAAGTGGAGATACTGTGAAGCGGCTTCCACAAAAGTATGCAAATAAATTTGCACCTAATCTTTTGTAAAATTATCGGTTTCGTATAAAATAAGGGCAAAAACCTGTTCGTGGACATGGCAGAAAAGCAGTTTTTTAGTGAACGGCTCAAACAGCTCGGAAACGACATTCTGCAGGATAGAGCGGAGGAGAGAAAGGTCACGAACTGGATGTGGCGTGTCCTGTTCGAGAATATCAATCAAAGTCAGAACACAGGAACGGCTGGGATCGAGTTTTATGGAGATCGTGTCCAGAAAACTCAGGATATTCTGCGGTTCTGCAGGCTGTTTCTGCTAAAAATTCATTTAAGAGCACATCAAGAAGATCCATTTCGCGTTTGCTGAAATAGTTTCCATATTCACTGTAAATTTTCCATTTCCTTTCCTTTTGAATTTGCAGGACTGCTTTCTGAATGGAAACCTCAATTGCACTGTAGGGAGCGGGCTGAATCAGATAATCGAATCCGCCGAGTTGCAGTGCTTTTTGTGCATAGGAAAAATCTTCATGTGAGGTGAGAAAAATACATTTGATTTCTGGAAAATGCTCCGCAACCCATTCATAAAGTTCAAGACCGCTGCCGAGCGGCATTTCGATATCGCAGAGCATGATATCCACGGAATTGTTTGAAAGAATTTCACGCGCACGGATAATGTCGTTAGCACAGAAAACCTGTCGGATGGAAAGAGCATCCCAGTTGATACCGGAATGAATACCGGCGACAACATCGGGCTGATCATCAATAATCAATACATTCATTCGTGATTCCTCCTCTTCACATTAGGGTGAAAGTAAATTTTCTTTTGAGAGTAAGCTGTTCTTTAAATCCGGACTGGGATTCGGTTCTTCCTGTACAGGCAGGATAATTTCTGTCATGGCGCCGGAGGAACCATTCATACAGATCAGTCCAGCCTTGTCTTTGTAGAGCAGGGTAAGCCGTTGTCGGAGATTGTGAATGCCGATATGCTGCCCAGCTGTGGTATCTTCTTCATTTTGCAGAAAGGACTGCAGAAATTCGTCCGGGAAGCCGGTTCCATTATCCTGAATACTGATGTTTAAGTAATTTCCTTCTTCTGTTTCTGTCAGCCGGACGGCAATATGCACATTGAGCGGCTGACCGGGGATTCGTCCGTGCTTAAAGGAGTTTTCAACGAAAGTCTGGATACAGAGCATGGGAACTGGAAATTCTGAAACGGAAGGATCTGCAGAAATCGTCAGTTCAGAGGAATCTCTCGTGTTCAGCTTCTGGAGTTTATAATAATTCTGTACCTGATTCAGTTCCGTCTGCAGCGGCACAAGACTGCTGTTGTCGCGGAAGGTATAGCGGATATACTGGGAAACATACAAAATCATCTGCTGCGCATCGTTTCCTTTGTTTTGCTGAATCATACCGTAAAGCGTTTTCAGGCAGTTCAGGTAAAAGTGAGGCTTCAGCTGAATCTGGAAATATTGCAGCTGAGATTTTTGAATGGTCAGTTTATTTTCATAAGTGCGGATTTTCAGATTGTGAATTTCATCCATCATTCGGTTAAAAGTGGAATTAAAGACGGAAAATTCACGGATAAACTGTGTTTCCTGCAGTTTTGAGTCCAGCTGGCCGTTTCGAATTTTCTCCATGGTAGCTGTTGCGTCACTTAAAGGAGAAAATAAAATTTGATGGCAAAAAGCACATAAATGGAATCAGAAGCAGTGCCAGTGCAGAGGCAATAATGGCGAACATCTGTGTCGCATTCAAATAAACTGGCTTCCCTGATAGGGGGTAAGGTAAAGCATGGTAATATCGGCATATTTTAAAGGATCCTGTACAACAAAGAAATTTTCTTTTCGTCCCTTTTTGATATGGTTATTATCTTTTTGCGAAAAGGTCAGTTTATTTTCTGTAATGGTGTTGGAAGGATTTAATACAGTGCCGTCATCGGAAAGATAGACAAGCGAGCCGGCATTATGCGTCTGCGTGGCGAGACGGGATGGAGCCATAACAAGGTCAAAATCTACCAGAGAAACACTGTAAGCGTTGGAAAAACCGAGAAGACGAACCAAAAAATATTTATCACCGACTTATCGTAAAACCAGGATTTGGAAGTTGATTCAAAATCAAGGGATTTTACATAATTCTGCATTGTTATTAATTCTTCATGGGAATAGCAGTCCTGATAGGCACAGCGGCAGACATCATTGGGAGCAGAATAAATATAGACAGCACCGAGACATTCTGTCAGAGCAAGCTGTTCCCGTGCTTTATTCACAATGGAGAGTGTATTTAAATGAACATCGAGCGGATCAAGTTTATATTTTAGTTTCTGATAATTCCAGTTCGTAGCCCAGTCCTGTGCCATTGAGGTTTCTATCTGGGAAAGATCTGCTTCTAACTGTTCCTGATAGAGAAACAGAGCATTTCGGTTTGCAGAAGCGATTTCGCGGTTCAGCAGGCGAAGCGAGTAGAAATCAAAAAATATCGTCAGAAATGTAAGCGGAATAAGCATGATAAGGCTTATAAGGGTGAAAAAATTTTTGATGAGATGTAAAAATTTTTACGAGATAACATAAGAGCCTCCAAGAATATAACAATATAAGAAAAATCGTGTGAGCGTTCCAACTGTTGGAACATGCCATTTATTCTAATATAGATGTCGTGTGTTTTCAAGAAATAAGTATACAGATTCGTTAAAATAACGAAAGTTACAGTGGTATGTCACAATATATAAAGAGAAAGTCACAGATTTTATAGAGAAAGAGATATTTCTTTGATAGGATATAGCTATTCGTAAAACAAAGAAAATGAACAAAGGAGAGAACTGCAATGAATAAGAAAAATGCAATGGCACTGTTACTTGTCTCTGTTATGGCAGGAAGTATGCTGGCAGGCTGCGGAAGCGATAACGCGTCCAGCTCAAATGACGGATCTTCCAAGAGCGCAGACAGCAGCAATCAGGACAGTTATACGGTAAAAATTCTGGCACCTGGCGATGCCAGCACAAGATGACTGCGCAAAAAATTTCTGAGGCAGCAAGCAAAATCACCGAGGGAAAAATTCAATACTAAAGTTGAGCTGACTCGTGTTGGATTTGGAAGTTATGATCAGCAGGTCAACCTGACACTGGCATCTTCTGAAAAACTGGATCTGATGTATGAATATTGCGGTAATGTAACATCCGCAATCAGCAGCGGACAGATTGTTCCGATCACGGATTATCTGGACAGTTATGGAAGTGATATGAAATCCCAGATCAGCGATTCTGATTGGAAATGTGTAACTTTTAATGGCGATATTTATGGAGTTCCAGCAAATAAAGAGAAAGCAACCGGATGGGGATTTGCCATGAACAAAGAGATGGCAGATGCAACTGGAATTGATTACAGCTCTATCAAAACAGAAGAAGAGTTAGAACCGCTTCTGGAGAAAGTAAAAGAAATGTATCCGGATGTATATCCAATTGTATCAAATAATGGTTCTATGAGCTTGATGACAGATCAGGATGATCTGGGCGGAGATATTGGATCACTGGAAAGTGCATCTGGAGATAATACAACCGTTATCAATTATTATGGAACAGATGAATATATGAACGAAATGAAACTTCGTTATGATTGGGCACAGAAAGGCCTGCTCATGCCGGATGCTTCTACTTCCACTGAAAACGCAAACAGCCTGATTGGTGCAGGAAAAGGATTTGGACGTTTCACAAATACCAAGCCGGGTATTGAAAAAGAGATGGAAAAAGAGGTAGGAAAGGAAGTTGTTGTTCTGGAGATGGTAAAACCATATACCACCACAACACGTGTCGATATTGTATGGTATGTACCGCACAATAGTGAAAAACCGGAAAGAGCTGTACAGGTATTAAATGAGATCTACACGAACCCGGATCTGGCCAATCATTTTTATCAATGGTTTAGAAGGAAAGCATTATGAATTTGTAGATAAGGAAAAGGGAATCGTTAATTATCCAGAAGGAGTTAATGCCAGCAATACAGGCTATACCAGTCTTCCATGGGCATGGCCAAACGAGACAATTTCTTATATTTGGGAAGGTCTTGATTCAGATATCTGGGATCAGATTCAGGAATTTAACAAAGATGCGACAGTTTCTCCAGCCAAAGGTTTTGCATGGGACAACACAGAAGTACAAAATGAAGTAACTGCATGTGCAAACGTTGTGGCAAAATATGGTCCGGCGCTGGAGTGCGGTTCCCTGGATCCGGAAACTACCATTCCGAAATTCTTGGATGAGCTGAAAGCTGCAGGAGCAGATACCATCATTGCAGAGAAACAGAAACAGTTAGACGCTTGGCTGGAAGCCAACAAATAATGGAGGCTGGGAAGATGAAAAGAAATTGGGGTAAAATCCGCAGATTTATTCCCCTGTATCTGATGCTGCTTCCGGGACTTGTATACTTATTTATCAATAACTATATGCCCATGGCTGGAATTATTATTGCATTCAAGAAATATAATTACAGCCTGGGAATCCTGAAAAGCCCGTTTACAGGCCTGAAAAACTTTGAGTTTTGTTCAAGACAAAAGATGCCTGGACAATTACAAGAAACACACTGGGATACAACGTAATCTTTATCGTAGTCGGAACCGTACTTGCAATTGCAGTGGCAATTCTGCTGAATGAAATCCGTTCCACGATGGGAAAGAAAATATACCAGACGTTAATTCTGGTACCGTTCCTGATTTCTATCGTCGTTGTCAGCTACCTGGTATATGGATTCCTCAGCACAGATGCCGGATTCATTAATAACAGTATTCTGAAACCAATGGGAAAACAGGGCATCGGATGGTATTCTGATCCGAAGTACTGGCCATTCATTTTGATCTTTGTCAATGTATGGAAAAACCTGGGATATAACTGCATTATCTATTATGCAACGGTAGTAGGACTGGATGCCAGCCTTTATGAGTCTGCATCCATTGACGGTGCGAACCGCTGGCAGAGAATTCTGCATATCACACTGCCGGGACTGAAAACAACCATTATCACACTGACCCTGATGAGCGTAGGACGTATTTTCTATTCCGATTTCGGTCTGTTCTATCAGGTACCAATGAACAGCGGACCGCTGATCGACGTGACAAACACCATCGATACTTACGTATATCGTGGATTGATGGAGCTGAACAACATCGGTATGGCATCTGCAGCAGGTCTTTATCAGTCACTGGTAGGATTTGCACTGGTACTGATTGCAAACCTGGTTGTTCGAAGACTGGACGAAAACAGCGCATTATTCTAAGCGAAGGGAGAGTATGAAAAAAGTGGTTGAAAGAAATAAAGGCTTTCAGATTGCAGCCAATGTGATTATGATCTTACTGTCCGCTATGTGTATCGTCCCGTTTATCCTGCTGATCATGTCATCCATCACCAAAGAGAATGTTCTGTTAAAATACGGATATTCTTTCTGGCCGCGCGAGATCAGTTTTGATGCATACAAAACACTGCTGGTAGAATCCGGCAGTATTGTAAGAGGCTATATCATTTCCGCACTGGTAACGGTAGTTGGAACCGTGGCAAACCTGACTCTGACAACACTGTTTGCCTATCCGCTGTCAAGAAAAGATCTTCCGGGAAAAGCATTTTTCTCCTTTGTGATTTTCTTTACGATGTTGTTCAACGGTGGCTTGGTACCGTCCTATATGATGTGGACTGGAATCTTTCATATTAAAAATACCATCTGGGCACTGATTGTTCCAAATCTTCTGATGGGAGCTTTCTATGTCATCATGATGAGAACGTATTTCACCACCAACATTCCTGATGCGGTCATCGAGGCTGCAAGAATTGACGGAGCAGGTGAGTGGAGAATTCTGGCAAAAATTGTTCTTCCGATGTCTACTCCGATTATTGCTACACTGGCACTTCTGGTCGGCCTCGGATACTGGAATGACTGGTTGAATGGTCTGTACTATATCAACAACGATAAACTGTACAGTATTCAGGTTCTGCTGAATAAGATGCTTCTGGATGTGCAGTATCTGATGAGCGGTGCTTCAGGAGGAGCATTGACACAAAGCATTACACTTCCGGCAACTGGTATCAAAATGGCCGTTGCAGTTATGGGAGCACTTCCAATTCTGGTTGTGTATCCATTCTTCCAGAAATACTTTGTGAAAGGTATTGTGATTGGAGCTGTAAAGGGCTAATAGAATTCTTATAATAGAAAGCAGACTTTCCAGATACACGCAGGAATGCGTGAGAATGGAAAGTCTGTTTTTTTGGATGCAGCTTTAGTTCAGCTTAATATTTTTAAACAGCGATCCCAGTGTCGTTGTCACTTCCTCTGTCTCCGGGAGTTCGATGGTTTCTTCCTGAATTTCTTCGGCGGCAACGTCGTCGAGTGCCTTCATGGAGAGACTGAGTTTGCCGTCTTTGATGGCAATGACTTTTACTTTGACTTTATCGCCGACTGCCAGAACTGCGGACGGATGTTTGATGCGTTTGGCGCAAATCTGGGAGATGTGGACGAGGCCTGAGAGGCCGTTTCCGAGGTTGATGAATGCGCCGTATGGCTGCAGGCTTTCCACGGTTCCTTCGGTAACAAGGCCGACTTCTACGTTGGAAATTTTCTCTTTGCGGTCCTCATCTGCTTTTTCACGGAGAAGCTCGCGGGCGGAGAGGATCAGGCGGTCTTTTTCTTTGTCGAGGTCAAAAAGCCTGTACCTGAATGTCTTTGTTTAAGTATTCATTCAGATCTTCCACGTAGTTCAGGGAGAGTTTGGAAGCCGGGATGAAGCCGCGGATTCCTTCGACGTAAGCGATAACACCGGCGTTTACGATTCCTTTGACTTTTACATCCAGTACGGTTTTCTCTTCTTTGTACTGTGCGAGTTTTTCCCATGCGAGGATATCGTTTGCCTCTGCGCGGGAGAGAAGAATGTTGCCGTGGCCGTCGTCTTTGCGGATCACGGTTGCGGTGATTTCGTCACCGACCTGAACAGCGTCTTTTAAGGAGAAGCCAGGCTCGTTGCTGAAGTCCTCGGCGCGGATGACGCCCTCTGCGTAGTATTTCAGATCGAGAATCACCTCTTTTTCATCTACGGAGATGACGGTTCCGGTGAGCATGTCGCCTTCCTCAATTTTTTTGAAGGAAGCTTCCAGCTCTGCGGAGAAGTCATCCATGGTTAATTGTTCTTCTGACATAATGAAACACCCCTTTTTCGTAAGAATAACAGGAAAACGAGAGGAAAATTGTGGATTTATGAAAAAATCAGGTTCAATTTTGCACGTTTTTCTATCTGTGTTTATCTTAACATAAAAGATTTTCTTTGACCAGATGAAAAAAGGATGGTAATATGTGTGTAGTCGTTACCAAAATTACTGAGACGCGCACTTGCTGCGCGGCTGCAGGAGAAAGTGATTCAGGTGGCCGCCCGGAACTTCGCGGAGCGAATTTGCATGTGCAGGGCGGCGGTTACTGGTCACGAAGTGAGCAGTAACTGTAGTCGTTACAAAAAAAGAAGTAAAACTACCGGGACGAACTTACTGTATACCACAAACATACAGAAGGGAGGAGTACTATTATGAAATCAAATTCAAGAGTTTATGTAATTGGACATAAAAATCCGGATACGGATTCCATTTGTTCGGCGATTGCCTATGCGGATATCAAGAACAGGACAGATAAAACCAAAACCTACATGGCGCGGCGTGCCGGTCAGATCAATGAGGAGACCGAGTATGTACTGAAGCGCTTTGGCGTGCGCGCACCGGGGTATCTGCCGAATGCGGGAACGCAGGTAAAGGAAATTGAAATCCATGAGGTGCCGAGCGTACCGGGCACGATTTCCGTGAAGAAAGCGTATTCCATGATGAAAAACAACAACGTGGTCACACTGCCGATTACTTCGCCGGACAATGATCTGCAGGGCGTGATTACGGTCAGTGATATCGCAGAATCCTATATGGATTCTTATGACAGCCATGTCATGTCACTGGCAAGGACGCAATACCGCAGTATCGCGGATACGTTGGATGGTTCGGTTATTGTCGGAAATGAACATGGTTATTTTATCCGCGGAAAAGTCGTTGTCGGCGCATTCCATCCGGATACGATGGAGAACTACATCGAAAAAGATGACCTTGTCATTCTCGGAAACCGTGCGGAGGACCAGCTCTGTGCAATCGAGATGGATGCAAGCTGCATTATCGTCGGACTTGGCGCAAAGGTGACGAAAACGATTCAGAAATTTGCAGAGGAAAAATGCTGTGTGATCATCAGCAGTCCGCATGACACGTATACGATTGCGCGTCTGATTAACCAGAGTATTCCGGTCAAATATCTGATGCGCAGAAGCAATCTGATCACGTTCAACACCGAAGATTTCCTCGATGATATCAAAGAAGTTATGAAAAATCAGAGACACCGCGATTTCCCGATTCTGAACAAGAAAGGAAAATATGTGGGAACGATTTCCCGTCGGAACCTGATCGGAAATGCAGGAAAGAAACTGATTCTCGTCGATCACAATGAGGAATCACAGGCGGTCGATAACGTCAAAGAGGCGGAGATTCTCGAGATCATCGACCATCATCGTCTGGGATCACTTGAGACGATGGCGCCGGTTATGTTCCGCAATGAGCCGGTGGGCTGCACGGGAACGATTATGTATGAAATTTATAAGGAAAAACGAGCTGGAGATCGCGCCGAACATCGCAGGACTGCTCTGCGCAGCCATCATTTCCGATACGCTGATGTTCCGGTCGCCGACGTGTACGTTTCTTGACAAAGCGGCAGCAGAGGCACTGGCGGACATTGCAGGCATCAGCATTCCGGAGTTTGCATCCGAAATGTTCCGTGCAGGAAGCAACCTGAAAGATAAATCACCGGAAGAAATTTTCTACCAGGATTTCAAAAAAGTTCATCATGGGCGATGTTACGTTTGGTGTCGGCCAGATTACATCCCTCGATGCGGGCGAGCTGGAATCCATCAAGGAACAGCTTCTGCCGCAGATGGAAAGCGAGTGCGGAAAACACGGCATCGAGATGGTATTCTTTATGCTGACCAATATTATAGAAGAATCTACAGAGCTTACTGTATTATGGAAGCGGGGCAAAAGGAAGTCATCGAAAAAAGCTTTTTGAAGATCTTCCGGTCAACGAGGTCAGCTGCGAGCTGAAGGGTGTTGTGTCGAGAAAGAAACAGCTGATTCCGGCATTTATGATGGCGCTGCAGAATCAGTAAAAACAGGAAAAAATAAAAAAGCGTGGTTCCGGGCCTGAAAACAGATCCGGGGCACGCATTTTTTCGGTCATAAAAGGGTGAAAAAGAGGAAAGGAAAGAAATAAGAATGGGAAAACAGACATGGAAAGCGGGAAATATGCTGTATCCGCTGCCGGCGGTCATGGTGTCGGTGCGCGGAAAGAACGGGGAGGACAACATCATCACCGTTGCCTGGGCCGGCACGGTGTGTACGAATCCTCCGATGGTATCGATCTCGGTGCGGCCGGAACGCTACAGCTATCAGATGATCAAAGAGAGCGGTGCGTTCGTCATCAACCTGACGACGGAGGACCTCTGCTATGCGACCGACTACTGCGGCGTGCGCTCGGGAAGAGATGTGGATAAGTTCAAAGAGATGAAACTGACGAAAGTCGAGGCGGAGGAGATTTCCGCACCGATGATCGGGGAGTCGCCGGTTAATATCGAGTGTAAAGTGGAGCAGGTGCTCGAACTGGGCTCGCATCACATGTTTCTTGCAAAAGTTGTGGCTGTCCATGCGGATGAGGCATACATGGATGAGCGCGGCCGCTTCGATCTGAACCGCGCGAAACCGATTGTGTATTCCCACGGAGAGTACTTTGGAATCGGGAAAAAAGCAGGGAACCTTTGGCTGGAGCGTGAAGAAAAAATCGAAAACACCTAATATAAAAACAAAAAACCGCAGCTAATCTTTATTTTCTAAAGAATCAGCACGCGAAATTTTATAGTACTTTCGGTAAAAATATACAAAATCGACAAAAATACTGGGTAAATATTAGAAAACGCTACAAAATCATGATTTATTAGGAAATTTTTTGCGTGAAATATTGCAAAAACCGGATATTTTATGCTATAATATCAACCAATCGTTGACCTTATAAAATTAAGTGATCCGGAGGACGGGAGAATCCACCGGAGACGCGAGAGAGTGCGGAAATGATTTTCTCCACGCTTTAAGGCTGATGAGAACCGCAGATGGATCTTTTAAAGAAATCTTTCTGCACTACATTAAGGGAGAAATTTCAAGGAGGAAACTAACATGTCATACGTAGATGAGGTTATTGAGTCCGTAGTTGCCAAAAAACCCAGCTGAGCCGGAATTCCATCAGGCAGTCAAAGAGGTTCTGGAATCTCTTCGCCCTGTTATTGAAGCAAACGAGGAAAAATACAGAAAAGTCGCTCTTCTGGAGAGAATGGTAGAGCCAGAGCGTCAGATCAAATTCCGTGTGCCGTGGGTAGACGATAAAGGACAGGCTCATGTAAACACCGGATATCGTGTACAGTTTAACAGTGCAATCGGACCTTACAAAGGAGGAATCCGTCTGCATCCTTCTGTAAATATTGGTATTATCAAATTCCTGGGATTCGAGCAGGTATTCAAAAACTCACTGACCAGCCTTCCGATCGGCGGAGGTAAAGGTGGTTCTGACTTCGATCCGAAAGGAAAATCTGACAGAGAGATCATGGCATTCTGCCAGAGCTTTATGACAGAGCTTTGCAAATATATCGGCGCAGACACCGACGTACCGGCTGGTGACATCGGAACAGGCGCAAGAGAGATCGGCTTCATGTTCGGACAGTACAAGAGAATCCGCGGCGTATACGAAGGCGTTCTGACTGGTAAAGGTTTAAGCTACGGCGGATCTTTAGCAAGAACAGAGGCTACCGGATACGGACTGCTGTACCTGACCCAGGAGCTGCTGAAACTGAACGGCATCGACATCGCAGGCAAGACCGCTTGTGTATCCGGTTCCGGAAACGTTGCAATCTATGCAATCGAGAAAGCTACTCAGCTTGGTGTGAAAGTTCTCACCTGCTCTGACTCCAACGGATGGGTTTACGATCCAGACGGAATCGATGTAGCTGCATTAAAAGAGATCAAAGAAGTAAATCGTGCCCGTCTGACCGAGTACAAGAAATATCGTCCAAACTCTGAGTACCACGAAGGACGCGGCGTATGGGTTGTAAAAGCAGACCTTGCTCTTCCTTGCGCAACTCAGAACGAGCTGCTGCTTGAGGATGCAAAAGCACTTGTTGAGAACGGATGCACTGCAGTATGCGAGGGCGCTAACATGCCTACTACTCTGGAAGCAACCAAATATCTGCAGGAGCACGGCGTAATCTTCGCACCTGGAAAAGCTGCAAATGCAGGTGGTGTTGCAACATCCGCACTCGAGATGTCCCAGAACTCCGAGCGTCTGTCCTGGACCTTCGATGAAGTTGATGCAAAACTGAAAAATATCATGATCAACATCACACACAACATGGTTGATGCTGCAAAACGTTACGGCCATGAGGGCGACTATGTTATGGGCGCTAACATCGCAGGCTTTGAGAAAGTAGCTGACGCTATGATGGCTCAGGGAATCTGCTAATCTGATTTTGAGAAATCCAAAGGGATCTCCGGTTAAGACCGAGGGTCCCTTTTTGCATAAAAGATAGAAGAAACACAGAAAAATAACGAAAATTACAGTGTACAAAAACATTACATTTTGCAACGAGACTAGACAGAAGAAATAGACTTTCACGCGGTACCGTGTGAATAAAACGACAGAATATGCGAGTAAGTTGTATTATTATGCATGAATGCAATATACAGGTAAGATCAAAAACGTAAGAAAAACGTAAGGAAAAAGATGTTTTATGTTCAGAAATAGAGCGTATAGTAAACAAAAATAATGCAAAAATAATGAAAAGCAGAAGTTGACAAGAGCTTGCGTGAGAAATATAATTATTTATGTATTGATAAAGAACTTGTTTGCATTAATATGTAATGAATTTGCATACAGGGAAGAGGAAGAGAAGATGACATTAAAAGATTGCTACATGCAGATGGGAGCAGATTACGAGGAAACCGTTCAGCGGCTTCGCAGTGAATCTCTGATTCAGCGGATCATTTTAAAATTTCCTCAGGATCCGAGCTATCAGGAGCTTTTGCCAGGCACTGGCGGACGGAAATATTGAGGTTGCATTCCGTGCAGCTCATACATTAAAATGGCGTGTGCCAGAATCTTGGTTTTTAAAAAAGTCTGTACGAGCCAAGCGCCGAGCTGACCGAGCGGTTAAGACCGCTGCAGGAGACCGAGACGGATGATCTGATGCAGAAGGTGACGGAAGAATATAACCGCACCGTAAAAGCGATTGAGGATTTCCAGAACGCTTAAATTGAAGGAAGAAAACAAGGAGACATTGATCTGTGAGATGAGGTAACACAGACCGGTGTCTCCCTTTTTTATGGGAATTCATGTACAAAGATGCGGGTTGACTGGGAAAAAGAAACATGATAATACTTTTTACATAAAAGCACAGCTTATGAAGAAGACTTGTTTAAAAAGAAAAACTTATAAGTATCTATAAGAAAAAACAAGGACGCTTTGCCGGCAAAAATTCCGGCTGTGCAGGGCATATTCCATACCGAAAGGCAAGGCAGCCCAAATCTACAAAAGCAGGAGAAAAGCAATGAAAAAGCAAAAAGTTCAGCTATGGGAACCCCGTACACCTTTGAAGGACGGATTCCGCTGAAGCAGGCGATTCCGCTTGGATTGCAGCACATAATGGCGATGTTCGTAGGAAACCTTACCCCGCTTCTGATCATCATGGGAGCGTGCGGTCTGACGGCGGATGCGGGCTACGGTGCACTTCGTACGGCTCTTTTGCAGAATGCAATGACAGTAGCCGGTATTGTAACACTGGTACAGATGTTTTCGATTGGACCGATCGGCGGTAAAGTACCGATTGTTATGGGTACATCTTCTGGATTCCTCGGCGTATTCAAGAGCGTGACAGCCGTGCTGGGACAGGGCGCGCTGACGTACGGCGCTATCCTTGGTGCGACAATTGTCGGCGGTCTGTTTGAGGGCGTGCTTGGCGTCTGTTTAAAGCCGCTTCGTAAATTTTTCCCGTCGGTTGTTACCGGCTGCGTCGTTATGGCGATCGGTCTTTCGCTGATTCCGGTTGGAATCAATTATCTCTGCGGCGGTTCCGGAACGAACGATTACGGTTCCATACAGAACCTGTTCCTTGGCATGGTCGTTCTGATTGTAACGCTGGCACTGAAGCACTTTACAAATCCGAAGGGAATCTTAAGCACGGCTTCAATTCTGATCGGTATTTTAGTCGGCTACGTAGTAGCCATTGTTATGACAATGGTTCTGCCGCATACCGGAACGGCGGTTCTTGAGGATGGAAGCACAGTTTCCTATACATATTCCTGGGTTGTCAATTTCCAGCAGGTAAAAGACGCTTCCTGGTTCGCACTTCCGGGTATTGCAGGTTTTGGAAAACTGGCTGAGGTAAAACCGGTCTTCCGGCTGGAGGCCATTCTTCCGGTTGCAATCATGTTTATTGTAACAACCGTTGAGACGGTTGGTGATATCTGTGCCTGTGTAGAGAGCGGTATGGACCGCGAGGCAACCGATTCGGAGCTTTCCGGCGGTATTATCTGCGATGGTCTTGGATCAAGCTTTGCAGCAGTACTCGGTGTTCTTCCGAATACTTCTTTTTGCACAGAATGTCGGCATTATTTCGATGACAAAAATTGTAAACCGTATGGCGCTTTCCTGCGGAGCAGTTTTCCTGATTCTCTGCGGACTCTGCCCGAAGATTGCAGCATTTGTATCCATCATGCCGCAGTCCGTACTGGGCGGTGCGGCCGTTATGATGTTTGCATCGATTCTGGTTTCCGGTATCCAGCTCATCACAAAAGAGCCGATCACAAGTCGTGAGATTACAATCGTTTCCGTTGCACTGGGTCTTGGCTATGGCCTTGGATCTACTGCAGGAGCGATTTCAGAGCTTCCTTATTATATCCAGCTGATTTTCGGCGGTTCCGGTATCGTTCCGGCGGCGGTTACGGCGATTGTGCTGAATATCATTATTCCAAAAGAGAAGAAAAAGCAGAATAAAGAACAAAAAAAGGAAAAAGAACCTCTTATGTTTCCGGAAAGAAGTATTCCCGGGGAGAGATAAGAGGTTCTTTTTTATTGTGCTGCCCGGCATTCGGAGGGAACTGCCGGTAGAAGGCTCTGCAGGTAAAATGTCTGAAAATACGAGGAATATACAAAATGACGGAAAAAGCACAAAAAATCCGTCAATAGATAAAAGAATAACGAAAAAGAAAAAGTCAAGATTGACTATAAATTTTAAAATAGTGTACAAAATCGACAATATGAATTAAAAAAACGAAATAAATTGTGAAAAATACATAAAAAATGCTTGTCAAAACGGGTGAAAGAGAGGTATAATCATTGCATAAAAAGTGTGACGAAAATGTGAAAGTTTTAGGCAAAACGTATGATTAAAAACAATGGATTCTTCGTAAGCCTGGACAAAAGCAACAACGGAGCACGCAAAAAGAACGTAAATCACAAGGAGGACACCAAATGAAAAAGAAAGTAATTTCTGCATTACTGGCAAGCACCATGATCGTAAGCCTGGTAGCATGTGGCAGCACTGGAGGAGACAGTTCTGACACAAACAGCAAGAGCAGCGGCACAACAGCATCAAGTACGGCAGGCGGCGATGAAGCAAAGGATACCTCATCGGACAGCGGCTCCGGCGATGCAGCAGGTTCTGGTGACTGGGTTGCAGCAGCTGATGAAGCAGACGATGCAGTACCGGGTGAAAATGACGATCGTGCGTTTGCAAAATTTGATCATGTCGTAGAAGTACATTATGGATATCAGATCGACCCGAAGGATACCACACTTCCGGACGGCGATTCCGTAGATAACAACCAGTACACCAGATACCTTCTGGATAACTACAACATCAAAGTTGTCTGCGACTGGACTGCAGGTAATGCATCTGACTTCCAGCAGAAAGTATCTCTGGCAATCGCATCTGCTTCCCTTCCGGATGCAGTCGTTGCACCAACCCGTAACTACCTGGTACAGGCAGCAAGAGCAGATCTTCTTGCAGACCTCTGGCCGGAGTTCAACCAGTACGCATCCAAACAGGTAAAAGAAATCATCGAGACTACCGAAGGACGTGCGATCAACAATGCAACCGTAGACGGAACCTTCTGTGCACTGCCAAACATATCGGTAGATACCGATGGTGTTTACCTGTACTTTATCCGTCAGGACTGGCTGGATCAGTTAGGACTGGAAGTTCCGAAGACCGTAGATGAACTCGGCGAAGTAGCTCAGAAATTTAAAGACGCAGGTCTCAGCCCGGATTATGCAATCGCAGGTATTGATAACGGCGGAAGAACCTACTCCAACTTCCTGAACTCCTCCAACAACGGATACGGTTTCGATGCTGTATATCAGGCATTCAATGCAACACCGGGATATTTTCTGAAAGATGATTCCGGCGAACTGTACTGGGGAACTACAACAGATGAAATGAAAGAAGCCCTTACCACCTTACATGACTGGTATGAAAAAGGCCTCATCAACCCGGAGGTTGGAACCACAACCAACGGCGACAATGCAAACAATGTTAAGAACGGAACCTGCGGTATCTTCATGGGACCATGGTGGAGCCTTGGATACGGAAACCCGGATTCCTTCCGTAACGATAACAATGCAAACTGGCAGGCATATCCGCTGTACACCAAAGACGGTGAGTGGAATATTCATATGAAAGACGTTGGAACCACTTATACTATGGTAAACAAAAACGCATCGGATGATGTGAAGAAAGCCATTGTTATCATGAACAACGTACTCGTTCGTGATGAGTCTACCTTCGATACTTCTGTAGCAATCGGCTGGTATCCGCTGCGTAACTGTATGGCAGCTACCGATGAGTGCGAGTATGAGTATGATGCACTGATGGGAATCATCAAAGGCGAAGCAAGCGCAGATGATTATCAGCAGGGCGGAAGCAAATTCAACGGTCTGTACAAGAACCTGGCAAACGATGCCGCAACTCTGAAAGACGTTATCTCTGAGGACTATGACGGATCCAGAGATCTGGCAGTAACCGATATGGATGTCAACACCAACAACGGACAGTTCAACAGATTCTATGCACTGCTGATTGGTGATCGTCCATACGCAACACTTGAGCCGGATCACAAGATCTATTCTGAACTGTACTACACCATCGACGGAATGGATACCTACTGGACCCAGATTTCTGACCTGGAAGACAAGAGTATCCTTCAGTTCATCACTGGTGCGAAGAGCCTTGACGAGTGGGATCAGTTCTGCACCGACTGGCATGTACAGGGTGGTGATCAGATCCTTGAGCTGGTAAAAGATTACCTGGCTGAGTAACTAATGTAAATGTATGATGTGGAGGGTGGGGTACAGGAAAGCCTGTACCCCACTACTTTAAAAAAATTGACATCAAAGGAGGAGCTTGCCGTGAAGAAGAAAAAATGGCCATCTCGGGCTGTCAAATTCCTTTCACTATACGTTAATGGTTCTGCCGGGTTATATCTGGCTGTTTATGTTTTCTATCGTTCCGATGGTTGGTATTGTAATGGCATTCCAGGATTACAATCCGAGCAAAGGATGGTTCGGCTCTCCGTGGGTAGGTTTGAAATGGTTTAAATACCTGACCGTTATCCCGGATGCAAAACGGGCACTTGTCAATACTCTGATTATTGCAATCGCAAAGGTTATCCTGAATATCATCATTCCGCTGGTGTTCGCACTGCTGCTGAATGAGGTGACAAACTATAAACAGTCAAGAGAATTTTGAAATTTTTTTTGAATTGTAAAAATGGGTAACTTTAATAAGCCATCTGAATACATCGTATTTCAGATGGGAGAAATTAGTATTAATCCACTAGAGATTAACGAAGTTTCTGTGCATTAAAGTCGATATCTTG
>ENA-OQHD01000322-OQHD01000322.1-human-gut-metagenome-genome-assembly--contig:-NODE-322-length-18487-cov-7.256373_pt1 | contig 18487 bp, 28 predicted proteins | sample MGYA00242560_ERZ504711 | MGnify/ENA primary metagenome ERZ504711 (study PRJEB26092, sample SAMD00036198) | human gut metagenome | host: Homo sapiens | study: EMG produced TPA metagenomics assembly of...
AGATGGACCAGAAATTGTTCATGATAGACTCAGAGGAAGAGGGAGCCATCGAAAAACATTACGTTTTATTAATTATTTAAAGAATATTGATTATGAAAATTTTGAAATAGCCTCGACATATACTAGACTTCATCGAAAAAAATGGTCTAAGTAGAGAAGATATCTTTCAATAATTTTACTGATATGGATGTGCATTTAATATAAATGATGTTTTTACTAAAAATAAAGTGCTAATTGTGAAAGAGATGGTAAAAAAGTTTGGCTGAAAGAAAACAGTTCATAGATAAATCCATTCAACATGTAATCAACAACAATGAGAAGGCATTTATCAGTCCTATTTTATATGATGTATTAATATCAATGATATACAAGAGTACGAATCGTACATTTTGTGATGATATTGACCCTTCGAATACATTAACTTATGATGTAGATGGTAGTAAGAAACTATGTTTCAGAATTTTGGGGAACTCACAACAGTCCTAAAGCGGAATCATTTAACAACAAAGATAACTTTGAAAAGTGTAAAAACTGCTGGTGTAGAGGTATGTGCTTGGAATGCGTTGCCAATGTTATTGATGGATATTCTTCTGTAATTAGTGAAGATGGGGAATTTCTTGAATGCTCTAAACCAGAACTGATGGAATACTGTATTAAACAGATTATATATTTATCCAAGGACAGAGAAAAATTATCTAGGTTGGTAAATAATTTTAGGGGGTATATACGCTATGCTTAGGAGTTATGTAACGAAAAAACATCTCACCTTCTATTTTCTAGCCATCGTCATCACTTGGTTAGAGGCCATTATCACCCCTGCCCTTATCCAGTATATCGTCGCTAGTTTTACCAACCGCCAGTTGCATCTCCTCTGGCAGATTTTGCTCTGGGGGATTGGGGGCAATCTGGTGCTTGTCCTGGGCTTGGCTGGGAAGCGCTATTACTATGCTCGTTTGATGACTGACTTTAAGGTTGGGATAAAACGCGCTATTTTTCGGACTTTTTTATACAGCCGTCAGATTCCTGATGAGGAGGTGCTGTCTGATCTGGAAAATGATGTCCAACAGTTGGAAAATAGCTATATAGAGCCGACCGTCATTATCGTATCCTCGCTAGGTTTTACAGTCGTTTCCATCGCATATGCCCTCTGGACCAATTTCTATCTGGGGTTATTGTTTATCATCTTTTACTCGGTACCAGTTTTGTGTAGCGGACTGGGTTCGAAGCGTTTGGATAGGATTGCGGAGCAAAAATCCCTGGCAAATCAGAATTATATCGCTCGTGTCAACAATATGATTGCAGGTGTTGCTCCTATTCGTCATTATCAGGGCCAGAATTTGTTTTTCAAGAGATTTTCTAAAGACCTAGAACAGGCGTTGCAAGAAGAAGTGTCCTACGAAAAGCAACGGTCACTGAACAGTTTATTTATCAACAGTATAGATGCATTTTGCTCTGTGGCGCCCATTGTGATTGGCGGATTCATGACCTACCAGAACTACCTTTCTGCGGCTAGTTTTGTCGGCATTTATCTGGTCTCCCACAACATCGGCTACCAGTTTCAAGAACTGTCCTACTTTATCAATACCCGCAAGTCTGCCAAGTCCCTCTGCGATAAGTATCAAGACTTGTTTGGAAATAAGTTGGCTACTGACAGCATATTTGACCAATCTGTCTTTCCTATCCAGTTGGAGCAGGTCAGTGTGGAGAAGGATGGGGAGACCATTCTAGCTCCTTGTGATCTGACTATCCACGCTGGGGAAAAGATTGCTATCATCGGAGAAAGCGGAGCGGGCAAAACCACCCTGCTCAACATCCTATACGGGGAAATCCATCCTAGTCAGGGGCAAATTCGTTATCAAGGACGGGAACTAACCAGCTGTCAACTCTATCAGGCTGGTGCCTATATCTTGCAATCTAGTCATGTTTTTGACGATTTATCTGTGGAGGAAAACATCGCTCTGGGACAGGAAATTGACCAGCAAAGAATGGATAACATCTTGCAAGAAACAGGGCTCCTCAGCCTAAAAGGCAAGGTACCCAGCAACCAAACTTTATCAGGCGGTGAAAAACAGCGCCTTGAAATCGCCCGTGCTCTCTATCACAAGCGACAGTTTATCCTAGCAGATGAGGTCAAGGCTAACCTGGACGCCAAAAAGTCAAGAAAAAATTCAACCAGCTGCTCTTTTCACTTCCTCAAGCTGTGGTGGAGGTCATTCACCACTACACCAAGGAAGACTTGAAGCGCTATGATAAAGTGATTCATTTGAAAAAGTAGTTATGCCAATAGTGTCTATAGACAAATTGTATATCTGAAAGGCTCTTTGTCAACTGTCTTGAGTTGATGAAAAGCTAACATCGAGAGAGGACACAATTCGTTCTCTCTTTTCTTATCTTCAAAGTGATAAGAATGCGTTTTTTAAAGTTTTCAAAGTTCCTAAAATCTCATTTAGAAATTGTGTGGACAAGGGCAAGGGACGAGCCTGACGTGAAGTCAGGCGAAGTCCTGCAGGCTGCCGTCCAGACAATTTCTAGCCAAGCAAAAGCTGGCTATTCTAACAAACAGCCAGCAAAAAGGTACACTTAGGACAACGTCCAAAGAACGACGGAACGAGCAAACGTTGATTTGACGGTGTTTCTAAAAGAATGGGGGGACAATTTTGTTGGTTTCTATACAAGATTTAAGAAGCATTCAAGAACGATGTGAAATAGGAGAATTAGTACAGAGGTTAGATGTCAGTATTGATAGATTAACGGTTATCTGGGATACAGACACTGGTTCCCTAAGACGAATTTTCAAAAATCTGAAACAGGCAATAAGTACAAGAGTTGACTCATTTGAAATACATGATAACGTGCGAGATGATGTCTTTACTTTAGCTAAGGATTTTAATGAGTATGATTCAATCAATATTATATTTTTCCAATTATCCACTTATGGAGGTGAACAATTGATTCGGATTGATTTCAATCCTAACACTTTAAAAGAATTTGATGGAATGAAAGTATGGAGGCAATTAATGTACTTTGCCAGATTGAATTCATTGACGGTACGTTTGTCTCGTTTTGATTTGGCATTTGACATTTTCAACAGGCCTGAAATCGTTAATTTGCAACATATTAAAGGTGGTGTTACCCATAAGGTCTTCTATGGTAGAGGGGGCGAATTAGAGACGAAATATTGGGGTTCTAGCGGTAGTAATGTACAAGTTAGGTTATATGATAAGAATAAAGAAATCATTGCTCATAAGCGCGAAGAGAAGCTAGATTTGGGTGTAAATCCGTTTTGGTGGAGACTAGAGTTCCAACTCAGAACTAAAGCGATTGGGGAGGATATGGTGCAAGATATTATGAATCGACTTGATAATTTCGGATTTTATAAGCTAGAACATATTCGAGTGGATCAAAGAGCCTTTACAATTATCTTTCTAAGCAATCCTGAACTGTTATCATTAGCTTTTCCAAATTTAAAAATCAGACAGCATCAAAAAGAAAAAAACAAGAGTCCGCAAACTATTGAGAGAAGAAACGAATCAATTTGCGGAAGAATTAAAAGAAGTATTAATACAGAATCTCCCTAAATTAAATACAGAATTACAACTACTTGTAGGTGAGTTTCTGACTTTAGAAAATCAATAAGGAGGATAACTATGGATAATAATTTAATTAGCAACAAAGAATTAATTGAAATGGGCTATCGCCCTCACACTGCAAATGATATCATCCATCAGGCAAGAGAATTACTTGTATCACGAGGCTATACATTTTATAATCGCAAACGTTTGATGGTTGTTCCAAAAAGTGTTGTAAATGAGATTCTAGGAACAGAGGTGGCGTAATATGGCAAGTGTTCGTTACCGAAAGCGAGGAGATAGTAATTTATGGACCTATGAAATTCGTAACGAAGGAAAAACTGTTGCTCATAATAGCGGTTTTAAAACAAAAAAATCTTGCAGAGTCAGAAGCTGAACCGATTCTGCAAGAACTTCGTTTAGGAAAAAGAATTTCTAGAGATATTTCTCTTGCCGATCTATATCAAGAATGGCTTGAATTAAAAACTTTTACCAAGTAGTAGGTCGGAAGAAACAAAGAAAAAATTATCTTCTCCGTAAAAACACAATTGAAAGATTATTTGGAAATAAAAAAGGTCACTCAAATTCGTGCGAGTGAATACCAAAGAATTATGAATAAGTATGGGCAAACAGTTGGTAGAAATTTTCTTGGTAGATTGAATACGGGGATTCATCAGAGCATCCAAATGGCAATTGCTGACAAAGTTCTAATAGATGATTTTACACAACATGTCGAGTTGTTTTCATCCAAAGAACAACAGATGACAGAAGAGAAATATTTACATACAGAAAAGGACTATCTGGATTTACTTTTAGCAGTAAAGAGAAAATTCGATTACCAACGTTCAATTGTTCCTTATATCGTCTATTTTCTATTAAAAACAGGCATGAGGTTTGGAGAGTTAGTAGCGTTAACTTGGAATGAGGTTGATTTTGACAGAGGATTGTTAAAAACATACAGGAGGTATAATACTCTCTCTCATAAGTTTGTTCCACCAAAAAATAAAACGTCTATTCGGATGGTTCCAATAGACGAAGAGTGTATCAAAATTTTGCGCCTTTTACAAACGGAGCAAGAAAGAGCAAACATGGAGTTAGGAATCAAAAATCGATATCGAATGATCTTTCAACATTTTGGATATATTCATTCAGTTCCAGATATTGCAAGCGTCAATAAAGCTTTGAGTGTTCTCTTAAATGAGTTGGACATTTATCCAATTATCACGACAAAAGGAGCACGTCACACCTATGGAAGCTACCTCTGGCACAAAGGGTTTGACCTTGGAGTTATTGCAAAAATTCTAGGGCATAGAGATATTTCAATGTTGGTAGAAGTATATGGACACACTTTAGAAGAGAAAATTTTTGAGGAATTTAATCAAATCAGAGATATCTGGAAAGATTGCTCATAAAAAAATGTGGGGCAAACGATGGGGCAAATGCTCTTAAGACAAGCAAAAAAGCCTTGGTTATCAAGGCTTTTACTGTTGAAGTTTGATGCCCCCTACAGGGCTCGAACCTGTGACCCATGGATTAAGAGTCCACTGCTCTACCAACTGAGCTAAGGAGGCTGGATGCTGTATTGGTACCGATGATCCACAGTTTGTATTGAACCCGCGACGTAAAAAATGCAGGTGGGCGACTCGCTACTAACTTCAGTTGCTTCTGGGTGAGCCAGCCTGCACACTGTTAATAGACCTCTGTCTCCCGATAATACAAAAAGTTAGTCGGTCAACACTTATATGTGGATTCGTATACCACAGCAATTTCTATGTTTTTATAATACCACTTTTGAAAATTATTGCAAGAGGAAAAATCATTTTTTTCGCAATCGTTTTGCGTTGATTCTTCTCGTATTATCTAGATAACTTATCGATTCGTTCTTTATTAGCTCCAAGAGCTCTTTCATATTTCCCGGTTTCCATTGGGTTGGAAATAATTCACACCTCTTAATTTATCCGGAAGGTATTGTTGCTTAACCCACTTTTCAGGATAGGCATGTGGATACTTATAATCTTGTGCATTGCCCAGTTCCTTGCTTCCAGCATAGTGTCCATCTCTCAAATGACGAGGAATCGGTAAATTCCCTGATTTTCTAAGATCCGCCAGGGCAGCATCCATTGCCTTATAAGCCGAATTCGACTTAGGTGATAATGCTAAGTCAATAACTACGTTGGCAATCAAAATACGTGCCTCCGGAAAACCCTATTTTCTGTGCAGCTTCCAAGGCTGTGACCGTGTGAACTTGTGCATCTGGATTAGCTAAACCAATATCCTCATAGGCAATTACAGTCAAGCGACGTGCTAGACTAGGCAAATCCCCTGCCTCAACCAAACGTGCCGCATAGTGAAGACTGGCATTAACATCAGATCCTCGAATAGATTTTTGCAAGGCAGAAAGGACATCATAGTGCCCATCACCGTCTTTATCCATAGTAATATAACTGCGTTGTAAGCTATTTTCAACTATGTCTAAAGTAATATGATGCTGCCCATTTCCTGAAGCTGGTGTCGACATGACAGCCAGATCCAAAGAATTATATGCCGATCGTAAATCACCATTAGTAGCTGTCGCAATAAAATCTAGAGCATCATCATCTAAGTGAACCTCAAAGGCGAAGCCACGCTCCTTGTCCCCTAGAACATTCAAAATAGCTTCCTTGATATCTTCATTAGAGAGTGGTTCCAACTCAAATATTTGTACACGGCTACGGATGGCTGGTGTCACAGAAAAAAACGGATTCTCGGTTGTGGCACCAATCATGATAATATTTCCGTTCTCTAATAATGGTAACAAAAAAATCTTGTTTCGCTTTATCCAAACGATGGATCTCATCTAAAAGTAGAACTAAACCACCTGAAAATTTAGCCTCTTCTGCAATTTCCTGTAGACGTTTTTTGCTATCGACAGTGGCATTAAAAGTTCTAAAAGCAAATTTTGTTGTTCCTGCAATAGCACTGGCTATCGAGGTTTTCCCGATTCCTGGAGGTCCGTAGAGAATCATTGACGACAGCATATTCGCCTCTACCATACGGCGAATAATTTTACCTTCACCAACTAAATGCTTCTGACCAATCACCTCTGAAATTGAACGTGGACGCATGCGTAAAGCAAGATTATCTGGCATCTTCTCTCCTTTTTTTCAACTATTTATTCTTCTTATAATAAGAATATACTATTTTTCTGTAAAAAGAAATTATAAATAGTTCTTGTCAAACCTAAATTCTTATGATAGAATATTTTGGTATGTGGTGCTAGCACATCCGTAATAAATTCTACCTAGGAGGAAAACACGAAATGGCTAAAGTATGTTACTTTACAGGACGTAAAACTGTTTCTGGAAACAACCGTTCACACGCTATGAACAAAACTAAACGTGTCGTTAAGCCTAACCTTCAAAAAGTTACTGTTCTTATCGATGGTAAACCTAAAAAAGTTTGGGCTTCAGCTCGTGCACTTAAATCTGGTAAAGTTGAACGCGTTTAATCTTATTAGATATTAAAAGAGATGACATCAGTCATCTCTTTTAATATTCATCGTCTTTCACTTTTGGGTATACTTATGTTATAATAAGAAACTAATAGATAATCCTTATAGAAAGAAGGTGTCAGTATGGGATTTACAGATGAAACTGTTCGTTTCAACCTAAACGACGGTGATAAAGATGAAATCAGTAATACTTTGACAAATGTCTACCGTTCGTTGGCTGAGAAAGGTTATAATCCTATCAACCAAATCGTTGGTTATGTTCTGAGCGGTGACCCTGCTTATGTTCCGCGTTACAATGATGCCCGTAACCAAATTCGCAAATACGAACGTGATGAAATCGTTGAAGAACTCGTTCGCTATTATCTTAAAGGAAATGGAACTGACCTCTAATGCGAGTAATGGGACTTGATGTTGGCTCAAAAACAGTGGGTGTTGCTATTAGTGACCCACTTGGTTTTACGGCCCAAGGCGTTGAAATTATCAAAATTAACGAGGAAGCTAAAGAGTTTGGCTTCGACCGTCTAGGTGAACTCGTTAAAGAATATCAGGTAGATAAATTTGTCGTTGGTCTCCCTAAAAATATGAATAACACTGAAGGACCACGTGTTGAGGCTAGCAAAGCTTATGGTGATAAAATTAAGGAAATCTTTAACCTTCCTGTAGATTACCAAGACGAGCGATTGACAACTGTTCAGGCAGAACGTATGTTAGTTGAACAAGCAGATGTCAGCCGTGGTAAGCGTAAAAAAGTTATTGATAAATTGGCTGCTCAACTTATTCTGCAAAACTACCTCGATCGAATGTTTTAATAAACTGTAAATAGAGACCGATTAGTCGAGCGACAATCTAGTGAACTCCCAGTCAGAACTTCTAGATTCACCTCACTATTGAATACTCTCACCAAAAAGGAGAACAATATGTCACACAATCACGATTACAACCATGACCATGAAGTCATCACTTTAGTAGACGAACAAGGGAATGAAACACTTTTTGAAATCTTATTAACGATTGATGGACGTGAAGAATTCGGTAAGAACTACGTTCTTTTGGTTCCAGCTGGTGCTGAAGAAGATGCAGATGGAGAAATCGAAATCCAGGCATACTCATTCACTGAAAATGAGGACGGCACTGAAGGCGACCTTCAACCAATTCCTGAAGATTCAGATGCTGAATGGGATATGATTGAAGAAGTTTTCAATAGCTTTATCGATGAAAACTCAAAAAATAATATTGGGCGTAACTAAGCCTAATCATTTACTTCTAAAAAAGAGACTGAAATAGTTTATTTCAGTCTCATTTTTTAGACGGCTTTTTTCTTAAATGTAAGAAATAAGAGAGAAATTGACTAAATGGTATTATCTGATATACTTTAAATAAGAGATTTTGGGTTTTTCCCTTATTTGTAACTTTCAAAATGACAGCAAAGGAGTTTAATTTGAGTCCATATAACAAAGACAATATCCTAGGATCAGGTAGCTATCAAGGTTATCATCGAAGGCCCCCATCAATCTCATACACATGATAAGCAATCTGAAAAGGGTGAAGTAACAATTCAAGGGCGTACAAAAGAATCAACTTCTTATCAGATAGAGAAAAAAAGCTAAGATTTCACTTCCTTGTAAGCATAAAACACATATCCTTATCCTCAGTCTGATTTTGAGTGCATGTAGTATATCAGTCCCTTGCTTTACAGACTTTTCCAATAATATACAATCCCAAAAGCCTTTACATTGCAAAAATTGTTTGCCAACGGTAGTTTACCCTATTCTGACTTTTTTCGCGACAGGTGGGTTCTTCTATTATTTCCTAATTTCTCTGGCTTTTCGTCTGGGGTCTACTCTTTGGTTAATTCCAATACAGTTTCTAACCTACTATCTTTCTGGCAGCTACCTTTACAAGGTTGTCATGCATATGACAAATAAGAAGGAAATTGCAACTCTAATTAGTATTATTTTCTTTTTAATTAATGGAACACTTGGTTTTGGTGGACTCTATCCTATCCAATTTGCCATGCCTTTTGTCCTCGGTGCTATTTTCTTCTTAACCCGGTACTTTGCTGGTCACAGTCGTGATGAAGCCTTTATTCTTTACGGTTTTGCTGGTGCTACTGGAGCACTCTTTGAAGCTCGAACTCTTATTTTCTGGGTATTGTCACTTGTGACAATATTCGTTTACAATATTGTCAACAAGCACTTTGCTCGTGGTTTTTATCAAGTCCTTTGTATTATTTTTGGTAATATTTTAGTACTGTACCTATGCCTTTATTTCATCCTAAACTTGCAAATCACTTCGGACTATATTAATCAAGTTCTAGTTTACAACTTTACACAACTCGCTGTAGAAAAAAAATAACTTCCTACTGACATTGGCTTACCAAAGTTTTGCTGTTATAGGTTCTGGACTCCTTATTGGTGTAGTTACTATAGGTAACCATCTCCTTGGTGATGCTAAAGATAAAATCATTAAATGGGTATTAATCCTTAGCTTTATCTTTACACTAGTTTACAGTCTATTCTCTCAAAGTTTTGGACTTTACAGCATTCTTACCATCGTCCCATATGGTTTAGTCTTGACTGCACTTTCTCTGGATGATGCTATTAAAAAAGAGAGCGGAGCGAACCTCTCACCGACGTCGTAATGATAACCAAATCCGCACGCTAAAAGTTTTTGGTATCTTCCTTAGCCGTAATTATTTCTTACCTATAGTCGTTTTTGCATTTGCCTTTGCTATACCAATCATCATGTTCCTATTTGATTTAGGAAATAATGCTGAACGTAGCAGTGTCGCAAATTACCTCGCTAAAAATACCAAGAAAGATGAAACTATTTACGTTTATGATTCATCCGCAAAAATTTATTTGAAAAGTAATCGTAAATCAGCTTCACCATTTGTTCTTCCTGATCTTAACACAGCTAAATCAAGTCATCAAAAGGCTCTTTTAGACACTCTTGTTCAAGATTCTGCACAATATCTTGTTGTCCAACAAGATACGCAATTGCCTTCTGAGTTTAAATCGACACTTTCAAAAAACTATGAAAAAAGTACCTGTAAAAGGCGTTGAACGATATACTATCTATGTCCTAAAATAGGTCGAAAATCAATATATAGTGGTTGAGATAAAAATATACCACAATATATTGAATTTTTTTGCCTAGTGCTATAATTAGTGCTATAATTAGCAGCGAGGTGAATTTTTTAGATGATTACATTAGAAAAAGAAAAGGTTACAGTCAACCCCGATATCAAAGTTATCAAACGCGATGGGCGTATGGTTACTTTTGATTCAAGTAAAATATATGAAGCTATTCTCAAAGCAAGCGAAACTATTACACCTATCACACCATTAATTGAGACTAAATTGGAAGAAATTGCCAACCGTGTTGTGGCCGAAATCAATGATCGCTTCTCTCACAATATCAAAATATACGAAATTCAAAGTATCGTAGAGCATGAGTTACTCGAAGCTAACGAATACGCTATCGCTCAAGAATACATTAACTACCGTACCAAACGTGATTTTGAGCGTTCTCAGGCTACTGATATCAATTTCACCATTAACAAACTGGTTAATAAAGATCAGGCTGTTGTTCATGAGAATGCCAATAAGGATAGTGATTTATACAATACACAACGTGATTTAACCGCAGGTATTGTTGGAAAATCCGTTGGACTTAAGATGCTTCCTCCACATGTAGCAAATGCTCATCAAAAGGGAGATATCCATTTCCACGATTTAGACTATAGCCCTTACACGCCTATGACAAACTGTTGTTTGATTGACTTCAAAGGCATGTTGGCAAATGGTTTTAAAATCGGTAACGCTGAAGTAGAAAGTCCCAAATCCATTCAAACTGCAACAGCACAAATTTCACAAATCATCGCAAATGTTGCCTCTAGTCAGTATGGTGGCTGTACAGCAGATCGCATCGATGAATTCTTGGCGCCTTATGCAGAACTCAACTACAAGAAACATTTAGCAGATGCTAAAGAATGGGTGACTGAGGAAAAACAGGAAGACTATGCTCGTGCTAAAACGCGTAAAGATATCTATGATGCTATGCAATCTCTTGAATATGAGATAAATACGCTTTTCACCTCAAATGGTCAAACACCATTTACCTCTCTCGGTTTTGGTTTGGGAACAAACTGGTTTGAACGTGAAATCCAAAAAGCTATCCTCCAAGTTCGTATTTTAGGCCTTGGATCAGAGCACCGCACAGCCATTTTCCCAAAACTCATCTTCACCCTAAAACGCGGACTTAACTTGGAACCTAACTCACCTAACTACGACATTAAACAGCTAGCACTTGAATGTGCAACTAAGCGTATGTATCCAGATGTCCTATCATATGATAAAATCATTGAATTGACAGGCTCCTTCAAAGCCCCTATGGGATGTCGTTCCTTCCTTCAGGGTTGGAAAGATGAAAATGGCGTTGAAGTTAATTCTGGACGAATGAATCTTGGCGTAGTCACCCTTAATCTCCCTAGAATTGCGCTAGAGTCTAAAGGAGACCAAGATAAATTTTGGGAAATTTTTGAAGAAAGAATGGGAATTGCCAAAGATGCTCTCGTTTACCGAGTTGAGCGGGTAAAAGAAGCTACACCTGCCAATGCACCTATTCTTTATCAGTATGGCGCTTTTGGTCAGCGTCTGCGTAAATGCGACAGCGTCGACCAACTCTTCAAACATCGTCGTGCAACCGTATCACTTGGTTACATTGGACTTTATGAAGTAGCATCTGTTTTTTATGGTAGCGATTGGGAAACTAATCTAGAAGCCAAGACATTTACTTTAAATATCGTTAAAGCGATGAAAAATGCTTGTGAAAGTTGGTCTGACGAATATGACTATCATTTCTCTGTTTATTCAACACCATCAGAAAGTTTAACAGATCGCTTCTGTCGATTGGATACTGAAAAATTCGGTGTCGTAACTGATATCACAGATAAAGAATATTACACCAACTCCTTCCACTACGATGTCCGTAAAAATCCAACACCATTTGAAAAGTTGGAATTTGAGAAAGATTACCCAGAGGCTGGTGCAACTGGTGGATTCATCCATTATTGTGAATATCCAGTCCTACAACAAAATCCTAAGGCACTTGAAGCTGTTTGGGATTTTGCCTATGACCGTGTCGGCTATCTTGGCACTAATACTCCAATTGATAAATGCTACAAGTGTGACTTTGAAGGGGATTTCACTCCAACAGAACGTGGGTTCATGTGCCCTAATTGTGGTAACACAGATCCTAAAACAGTTGATGTCGTCAAACGTACTTGCGGTTATTTAGGGAATCCACAGGCCCGCCCTATGGTTAAAGGACGCCACAAAGAAATCTCAGCCCGAGTCAAACATATGAATGGTTCAACCATCAAATATGGTGGCAAACATCTCTAATAAGACCTATAATGCATTATAATAAACTAGAAGCAGCTGGATAATACCCTCCAACTCCCTCCAACTGCTTTGCTTATTTAGTTTTTAGAAAGGGATACAATGGGTAAATATCAATTAGATTATAAAGGTATGCAACAGGTGGAACGTTACCACGAAAAAAATGCAACCGTCAAAAATGACAAAAAAGCACGTGTCCAAGCCCTTTTAAAAAAAGCTGGAAAGAAGAAATAAGATGATTTTACGCCGACCAAGTCAAGCAGATAAAGAAGCTATCTTAGACATGATGGGTGAATTTGAAAGGGAGAAATCTGTCCATGATGGTGGATTTTGGAACGCGGACAATTTTATTTATGAAGAATGGCTAGAAGAAAATCTTCAGTCAGAAGCAGGACTTAATATCCCTGAAAACTGGGTTCCTGCTATACAGCTGGTCAGTTTCAACGAATCAGGTCATGCTCTTGGTTTTCTACATCTTCGTCTTCGTTTAAATGGGCGCTTACTAGAAAAAGGTGGTCATATTGGCTACTCCATCCGTCCATCTGAACGTGGCAAGGGGTATGCAAAAGAATCTCTCCGTCAAGGCCTGCAAGTAGCCAAGGAGAAGAATATTCAGCGTGCTCTGGTCACTTGTAGCACAGAAAATCCAGCCAGCCGAGCTGTTATATTAGCCAACGGTGGTCAACTAGAGGACATTTGTAACGAAACTGAGCGCTATTGGATAGATTTGGAGTAAAATCATGACATGGAATACACCAAAACCACAAGAATGGAAGTCCGAAGAGCTTAGCCAAGGACGCATTATTGACTATAAGGCCTTTAATTTTGTTGATGGTGAAGGGGTCCGTAACTCACTTTATGTCTCTGGTTGCATGTTTCACTGTGAGGGATGCTATAACGCTGCTACCTGGTCCTTCAAGGCAGGGATTCCCTATACCAAAGAACTAGAGGAACAAATCATACAAGATTTAGCACAACCCTACGTGCAAGGTCTCACACTACTGGGTGGAGAACCTTTTCTAAATACTGGTATTCTAACTCCCTTAGTCAAGCGTATCCGTAAGGAACTACCCGAAAAAGACATTTGGTCTTGGACTGGTTATACTTGGGAAGAGCTAATGCTTGAAACTCCTGATAAGCTAGAACTTCTTCATCTCGTTGACATTCTCGTAGATGGACGTTTTGATATTACTAAAAAGAACCTTATGCTCCAGTTTCGAGGATCATCTAATCAACGTATTATTGATGTCAAAAAATCTCTTGATCAAGGAAAGGTTGTTATCTGGGACAAGTTGAATGACGGTCAAAACAACTATGAGCAAGTCGATCGTAAAGACATGATATAAGAAAAAGTCTGAGTTTGTAACTCAGGCATTTTTTAACTTTTCTTACGAAAAAACAATTCACTATCAGAAGATAAATCCTTACGATAGTAAAAGTCATCAAAGGATAAGTCTCGTAAGGCATCTATGGTTTGACAACTTTCCTCCATTACAGCTGTCTAAAAAAGCTCCTCTAGCCTTTTTAGAAATCGTTGAATGTGTCTTAAGAATACCATTACGGTCTTCCATAAAACTAACTGTGAATAACTGCTTACGAAGACTTGGACTAAAGACATCTTCAAATTCACTTGAAAGCAAGGAAACAACTGGAACTTGACCCTCTTCTAGGAATTGGTCATATTCAGCACGCCAATAATTTTTTAAGGACTGACCATTAACCTTAACCTTTGTATGAAAGTCATGACGATGTTCTTGAATCGGATAGAAAGCGGGAATAATCCCATAAAAAGAAGATGTGATAAATACTTGGTGACTGAGGAAATCGTTTTTCACATGTGGATAAGTCCTTGCGTTTAATGTGACGATACATCAGTCCGTTAAAAAGCTCGACAGCTGGGTAATTCTTCGCTTCACCTGCTAAAATTGCATCCCAACGCTGCTTTTCTTTCTCAGCCTGCTCAGGCTTTATTTTATAAGCTATGGACAAATCGTCTGTGGATAACTTAGCCATTTCTGTTAGAATAGCTTCACTCTTTTCAGATAGTTTTTGGGAGGGGACTTCCTTACTGGGCTTCATTTCTTTTGCAGTTGGAATTAAAAATCTAATCATATTGTTATTGTAAAGCCATGCTGGCATTTCGTCAAGAATTCTCTCTAGTAAAAAAGGAAGCAAACAGTCGTCAACTCCCTTCTTTATTAATCATCTAAATCAACAAAATGACCTAGAACATGTACATTTTCTGCGATTGAAACAAAAGCTTTAGGGTCTGCTTTTCTCATATAATACTTGAAGTCCGTATACTCTTCACGGGTAATAATAGCTAGCAATACTGCTTTCTTTTCGTGATTATAAGTTCCTTCCGCATCGTTAATCATCGTTACACCACGGTGAAGTTTCTTATGGATCATCCTTACAACTGGATCAGGATTACTTGTGACAATCATGGCTTGCATTTTCTTCTGTTTAGTGAAAATTGCATCCGTTACTCGACTAGAAATAAAAATTGTAACCATAGAATAGAGAGCGTATTTCCAGCCAAAAAGAATACCTGCAAAAATCATGATAATCCCGTTGACAATCAAGGAGATATTCCCAACATCACGACCCGTTTTCTTAAGAATAGTGAGACTGACGATATCTGTTCCTCCACTAGAAATACGTGATTTTAAACCGAAACCAATCCCTGTTCCCATGACCAGACCACCAAAGATAGCATTTATCAATGGGTCCTCCGTTAAGGTCACATGAGGCATCACCTGAATAAAAATGAGAACTCATTGTTACCGTAATGAAGGTGAAGATGGTAAATTTGTGGCCAATCTTATACCAAGCTAAAATCAAGAGTGGAATATTAATCGCATAGAAAGTCAATGATACTGGAATCTCAAAGCCCAGAGTCCTGAGACTCAATGCTGATAATATCTGCGCCAACCCTGTAGATCCACTAGAGTAGACATGCCCAGGTTGAAAGAAGAAATTCACAGCAATTGATGACAAGAGCCCATAGAATACTGACGCTGAAAATTTTTTGCAGTATATTTTTCCACGAGAGATACTACGTGCCGCTTGTAAAACGCCCATTTTTCTTTGCAGATTTTTTCGCTATATACTTAACATGTTTATGAAGAGGTGCTTTATTCATTTTCTAATTCTACATGAAGGGCAAGTTCTTCCAACTGTTTATCAGCCACAAGACTTGGAGCCTGAGTCATAGGATCGGATGCCTTATTATTTTTAGGGAAGGCAATCACTTCACGAATATTATCTTTACCTGCAAGAAGCATAACAAAACGGTCAAGCCCGAGAGCCAAGCCACCATGTGGTGGGAATCCATAGTCCATAGCTTCGAGAAGGAAACCAAATTGCTCATAGGCAGATTCTTCAGAGAAACCAAGGGCTTTCAACATACGTTCTTGTAAGTCTTTCTGATTGATACGTAGACTACCACCACCAAGCTCATAACCATTCAAGACAATATCATAGGCTACAGCACGTACCTTAGAAAGATCTCCTTCGAGTTCTGCTGCAGAATCTTCTGTTGGTAAAGTGAATGGGTGGTGGGCGGACATATAACGGCCCTCTTCTTCAGACCACTCAAACATTGGCCAATCGACAACCCAAAGAAAGTTAAATTTAGTGTTGTCAATCATGTCAAGTTCTTTAGCAATTTGATTACGCAAAGCACCAAGTGTGTTATTAGCGATTTCAAGTGTGTCTGCTACAAAAAGAACCAAATCATTTTCTTCAATCTGTAAAGCATCTGTCAACTTTTCTTCAATACTTGTCAAGAATTTAGCAACTGGACCTGCTAGAACTCCATCAGTCATCTTAACCCAAGCAAGACCTTTAGCACCAAATTGTTTGGCAAAGTCTGTCAACTTGTCAATGCTTTTACGTGAATACTTATCTGCATTTCCTTTAACAACAATCGCCTTAACAGCTGGTGCCTCAGCAAATACTTTGAAGTCTACATCCTTGACAAGTTCTGTCAAGTCTTGTAAAAGCATGTCAAAGCGTGTATCTGGCTTGTCAGATCCATAGTTATTCATAGCATCATCATAAGACATGCGTGGGAATGGTAGTGTCACCTCAACCCCTTTAGTTTCTTTCATAACCTTAGCAATCAATCCTTCTGTAATATCTTGGATTTCTTGCTCATTAAGGAAAGAAGTCTCCAAGTCAACTTGTGTAAACTCAGGTTGACGATCACCACGCAAATCTTCGTCACGGAAACACTTTACAATTTGATAATAACGGTCAAAACCAGCATTCATCAATAATTGTTTAGTAATCTGAGGACTTTGTGGAAGAGCGTAAAAGTGGCCTTGGCTAACACGGCTTGGAACCAAGTAATCACGTGCACCTTCTGGTGTAGATTTTGTCAACATTGGTGTTTCAACATCGATAAATTCCAAGTCATCAAGATAATTACGAATGGTATGAGTTACCTTGGCACGAAGCTTAAAGTTTTCCAACATCTCTGGACGACGAAGATCCAAGTAACGGTAACGCATACGTGTATCATCACTAGCCTCAACACCATCTTTGATTTCAAACGGTGTTGTTTTGGCAGTATTAAGGACTTTAAGATCTTCAACTTTAAGCTCGACAGCACCTGTAGGCAAGTTATCATTAGCTTGTTCACGCGCTTCAACTGTTCCTGTTACTTCAATAACAAATTCGCTACGCAAGCTCTCAGCTGTTTCAACAACAGCTGCATCAGCATTTTCAGGGTTAACAACCAACTGCATCAAACCTTCACGGTCACGAAGATCGATAAAAATTAAACCTCCGAGGTTACGACGACGAGATACCCAACCTTTCAAAGTAATAGTAGTTCCGATATGTTCACTACGAACACGACCGGCATACATAGAACGTTCCATAAATACACTTCTTTCGTTAATTTTTTAGTCTTAACTATTATAGCAAAAAGCCCATCAAAACCCCACCCATTTCAGGCTCGAATTTTAATAGACTTTCTTTTTTATAAAACTATTTACCAAATTGTTTAAACAATTCACTAGTATCCACATAATCTTCAGCAAATTCTTCAAAATCTTCAAAACGGTAGTCAGCTGTTTCTAAATCAAGCAAACTATTCCAACGGAAACCATAAACATCTTCAATGATAACACTAAGTTCATCAGTTTCCTCATCTACTTGCCAGCCCAAATAGCGTTCCTGGGTTTCAAAATTCAAAACTACATCTTGACAATCTTGGCGCCAAACTTGACCAAGCAATTGTTGACACATAGCATGATCACTCGCAGGTTCATCATTAAACCACGTAATCTCATGTTTATCGAGAAATGCAATCAACTGCCAAAACTGTTGTTGGAAACGAATGGGCATACTACGATCAAAAGCCAAACTGAATTTTTCACTCCGTTTGAGCATATCAACTATACTAACCATATACCCCCTACTTTTCTAACTGTTTGAGGACTGTTGCGAAGTTTGTAGTTAGCTCTTCAAAACTTACAGTAACTTCCTCACGAGTAGCATTATTTTTGACCTTAACCACACCTGACTCCACTTCACTCTCACCTAATGTGATAATAGTCTTGGCTTTGAAGGTATCTGCTGACTTAAACTGTGCCTTAATCTTACGTCCAAGGTAATCACGTTCAGCTTTAAATCCTTGGTAGCGGATGGATTGAACTAACTCAAGAGCTTTGCCATTAGCACCCGAACCAAGTACTGCAATGTAGACATCAAGACTTTCTTCTACCGGAAGTTTAATGCCTTGCTTATCAAGAACCAAAAGCAAGCGTTCTAACCAAGTCCAAAACCAAATCCAGCTGTTTCTGGACCACCGAAATATTCAACCAAACTATCATAACGACCACCCGCACAGATTGTTAACTCAGACTTGTCAATATTGGTAATAAATTCAAAAATTCGTGTGGTTATAGTAATCCAGACCACGTACCATATTAGTATCAATCACATATGGAATGTTAAGACTATCGAGCATGGCACGCACTTCATCAAAGTGAGTTTGACTTTCTTCATCT
>ENA-OQHD01000323-OQHD01000323.1-human-gut-metagenome-genome-assembly--contig:-NODE-323-length-18459-cov-20.315350_pt1 | contig 18459 bp, 16 predicted proteins | sample MGYA00242560_ERZ504711 | MGnify/ENA primary metagenome ERZ504711 (study PRJEB26092, sample SAMD00036198) | human gut metagenome | host: Homo sapiens | study: EMG produced TPA metagenomics assembly of...
CCATTTCCTTGCAACGCTGGACCTCGTCAAAGGAAAATCATGGGCTTTTTGCCCGGGTACTAATGGCGTATTTACGGCCAGTTCCAGCCTCATCAGTAGGATTTTTGGCATCGCGGGGCCGGTCGAATAATGCAACGAGGTCAGGGTTCTCGATGAAATTGAGCTCGGCGATATGGTCGTAATGCTGTTGGGCAAAGTGCCTGATGATATAGGTTTTGCCAATCTGACGGGCTCCGGTGACCAGCAGTGCAGTGCGTTTCGGCGCGGATCTCCAAGCTTCCAGCTGTGTCTCGATTTTTCTTCGCAGCATGAGAATCTCCAGTCATTTGTAGGCCTTGCATCTATGCTGGGCACGTTTTCCAACTGTTTATAGCGCATATTTTACACTTTTCCAACCATAAGAATGCGGTTTTGGCTACGTTTTCCAACCTCAAAATGGGGAGTTTTATACACTTTTCCAACTTATGTATGTGGAGACTCTCTATTTCACGTGAGACGAAAGTGGCTCCCCTCTTTGAGGGGAGCCACGGAATACTGCTTTTACTTATGCCAGGTGAGAGCGCATGAACCACTGGAACTTTTCGAGTTCCTGCACGTGGTCCTGGATGATGTTGGAGCTGATCACATCCAGCTCGTCCAGCTCGGCGATGGCCTTGCGGTCGTCGGCGATGAAGGCGTCATAGTACTCGATCAGCGCCTTGAGATACTCCTCGGTGCCCACGCGGCCCTCGGCGTCGAACGACTTCCACGTGCGGTTGCGCACGATGGCGTCCGCGCGGCCGTCCGGGGTGCCGCCCAGAGTGGCGATGCGCTCGGCGGTCTCGTCGGCCTGAGCCAGCACGGCCTCGACCTCGGGGTCAAGCATCTCGTGAACGGCGATGAAGTTCGGGCCGGTCACGTTCCAGTGTGCGTGCTTCAGGACCAGAGCGGCCTCCTGCTCCTGGCTCAGTCGGTTCTGTAGGATGGCGATGGCCTTCTCACTGGCCGCTTCATCAAGGCCCGGCACAACAAACGCAAGTGTCATAATGTTCCTTCTTTCAGTAGGTGGAACCTGTCCATATAATTCTACGATTTTTGGTTATGCCCCGGGCCGAACGAATAGGTGGTGAATATCACGTGGCTAGTTGGCATCGTCGCTTTGTGATTCGGCTGGCAGTGGCGCATGGTCCGGGGCACCGGCTTTGCGGACTTCGATGGTTTCGATGCGGCGGCCATCCACCTTGGTGATGACCATGTTGTAGCCGTCGTCGGAATGCAGCACGTCGCCCACCGCACCCATCTTGCCGGTCTTGGACAGGAAGTAGCCGGCGACCGTCTCGTACGGGCCGTCCTCCAATTCGATGCCGGTCAGATCGGCGAAGTCCTCAATGGTCATGCTGGCCTCGATCGTGGCCACACCATTGACGAACGCGGTGCGGGTGGTGCGTTCGCCGCCCTTCTCGCTGGGCAGATCGTACTCATCGCGAATATCGCCCACAAGCTCCTCGGTCATATCCTCAAGCGTCACGATGCCGTCCGTGCCGCCGTACTCGTCGATGACCACGGCCAGATGGATGCCGCGCTTACGCAGCAGTTCCAGGCTCGGCAGCAGCTTGGAGGTGCCGGGCAGGGAGATGCCTTCGCGCACCACATCGCGCACGATCTTGGCGTTCGGATCGCGCACGTCCAGCAGATCGCGCACATGCACGAAGCCGATCACGTCGTCGAAATCCTTGCCGGTCACCGGGTAACGGGAGTACGGCTGGTCGCGTACGAACGCGGCGGCCTCGGCCAAGGGCTGGTCGCCCTCGATGAAGACCACGTCGGCACGCGGGCGCATCACCTCGGCGACGATGGTTTCGGACGCGTCGAACACATCGTCCAGAATCGTGCGTTCGTCCTTGGAAAGGTTGGTGTTGGAGCTGACCAGCACGCGCAGCTCGTCGTCGGACACCTCGGACTCGGTCTGCTGCGGGTCGAAGCCGAGCAGGCGGACGATGCCGTTCGTGTTCTTGCCGATGAGCCAGATGATCGGGCGGCAGACGGCGGCGAAGGCGTCGATGGCGGGCACCACGGCGCGCGCGATCTGCTCGGTGCGCTGCATGGCGATGCGCTTGGGCACCATCTCGGAGATCACGATGGAGCAGTAGGAGATGATGAGGGTCAGGATGATGTTCACCAGGCCGCCGGCGATGCCGGGGTGCACGCCCCAGCTTTCGACCACCGGAATCAGGTAGGGGGCGATGGAGGAGGCACCGAACGAGGCGGACAGGAAGCCGGAGAGCGTCACGCCGATTTGCACGGTGGAGAGGAAGGTGTTCGGGTCACGTGCGATTTTGGCGACTTTGGCGCCGCGAGCGTCCTCCTGCTCCATTTGCTCGATCTGCGAGCCGCGCAGAGAGACCAATGCCAACTCGGTGCCGGAGAACACGGAACCGATAACGAGAAATACAAAAATCAGGAGGATGTTCAAACCAAGTGACATGGCTTCAACTCTAGGGGAGCGGCACGTCAAATTGGGGTGTGCTGGCTGGGCAGTAAGAAACTCGGCAAAGGGAAGGGCACTCTTATCATTACTGCGGCCGACGTGTCGACCGGTGTTTCCGATGCGTTGCTCGCCTTCGACGATGCCGTATGCGCTCCAGCGCTGGACGGCATTACTAGTGCAGAGAGGCTGTTTCTCGCGGCTATGGCCAAGGATTCGCCAAATCCCACGCAGGTTGGCGATGTTGCGGATCGCACGCTCAGAAGCTCAGCACTTCTACTTTGCCGGAATCGAGCTGATAGCGGGCGCCGACGATCATGAGCTTGTCAGCGGCGAGGGCCTGCTGGATGACAGGAGACTGCTCCACCAAAGTTTCAATAATGTGGGCCACATGCACGCGCTCGATGTCTTCATGCGCGTCGAGCTCGGCTTCGCGCGCCTGCCAGACGGACATGCCGGCCTGGCGCAGAATAATCGATTCGGCGGCGGCGATGTGCTCGTCGAGGTCGTCCATCGCATCCGCGGCCTCCAGTGAGCCGTCGGCTTCGGAAGTGATGGTGTGCATCAGGTCGTCCAGCTCCTGCTCGGCGGCCTCGATTGCGCCGCAGTGCTCGTGACCGAGCACACAGATCAGGCTGACGTGCAGTTTCTTGACCGCGTACTCCAGCGAGGCGATAACCGCGCTATCGATGAGTTGCCCGGCGGTGCGCACGGTGAACAGGTCGCCCAGGCCCTGATCAAAAATGATTTCCGGAGGTACGCGCGAGTCCGAGCAGGAGAGCACCGCGGCATCCGGGTTCTGGCCATCAAGCAACGTCTGGCGGGTCTCCTGATCCTGCCATGGATGGTCGGGCTTGCCCTCGGCAAAGCGCCGGTTGCCTTGCAGCATGCGACTCCACGTTGCGTTTGCGGTCGATTCCTGTTCAAAGTCTGACTGAGCCATGAAACCTCCATTATCAGCGGGCTGCTGATTGCCATATTAGCGAGTATTCGCGCATAGTCGTGATTGGGGCAACGGCCATTTGGGCACAAGGGTTGCGGGTGGTGTGATAAGGCTCATACGTTACACCCGCGCGAGCCGTGGCTCACCACATTACGATAGGTGGTGGTAAACGCTTGAAGATTAACAATTCCCGAAAGGACCGATGATGACTCTTCTGCAGCATGAACTGACCGATTTCAAGGTGAACGCATTCCAGAACAATGAGTTCCACGAAGTGACCAAGGACGATGTGCTCGGCCACTGGTCCCTGTTCTTCTTCTACCCGGCCGACTTCACCTTCGTGTGCCCCACCGAGCTTGAAGACCTGGCCGAGAACTACGCCAAGTTCAAGGAAATCGGTTGCGAGATCTACTCCGTCTCCTGCGACACCCACTTCGTGCACAAGGCTTGGCACGACGCCAACGAGAAGATCGCCAAGATCGAGTACCCGATGCTTGCCGACCCGACCGCCCTGCTGGCCAAGGATCTCGACACCTACAACGAGGCCGATGGCGTGGCTGAGCGTGGCGACTTCATCGTGAGCCCGGAGGGCAAGGTCGTGGCCTACGAGGTCATCTCCTCCAACGTGGGCCGCAACGCCGAGGAGCTGCTGCGCCGCGTGCAGGCCTCCCAGTTCGTCTACGAGCACGGCGACCAGGTCTGCCCCGCCAACTGGACCCCTGGCGAGGAAACCATCGAGCCCAGCCTCGACCTCGTCGGCCAGCTGTGATCGACACTGAATAGGCGGTAATCTTGGCCCCCCTTTCTGAGGGGAGCTGTCGCTGAAAGCGACTGGGGGGTGCTCGCGAGAGCTAGCCTGATCCGATATGCTCCCCTCAGTCTCACTACGACAGCTCCCCTCAGAGAGGGGAGCCAGTGTATGTAAGGGAGTTTTCATGACTCAGACCAACAATCTCTATGACGTCGTCGTCATTGGTGGCGGGCCGGCTGGCCTGACGGCCGGCCTGTACTTGGCCCGCGCTCGCTACCGTGTGCTGATTCTTGAAAAAGATGATTTCGGCGGCCAGATCACCATCACCAACGAAGTCGTCAACTATCCGGGCGTGGGCCGCACCACGGGCCGCGCGCTCACCCAGACCATGCGTCAGCAGGCTCAGGACTTTGGTGCCGAATTCCTCTCCGCCGAAGCCACCGGTCTCGACGTGGATGGTGACATCAAAACCGTGCACACCTCACGCGGCGACCTCAAGACGTTCGGCATCCTCATCGCCACCGGCGCCAGCCCGCGCAAGCTGGGCTTCGAGGGCGAGGCCGAGTACGCCGGCCGCGGCGTGGCCTACTGCGCCACCTGCGACGGCGAGTTCTTCACCGGCAAGGAAGTACTGGTGGTCGGCGGCGGATTCGCCGCAGCCGAGGAATCCGTGTTCCTGACCAAATACGCCTCCAAAGTCACCGTGCTCGTGCGCGAACCGGACTTCACCTGCGATGCCGCAGTGGCCGCCGAAGCCAAGAACAACCCGAAGATCGACGTGCGTTATCAGGTCGAGCTGAAGGGCGTCACCGCCGGCCAAGGAGGCCTGCGAGAAGCCTCAATCCTGAACCTTGCCACCGGCCAGACCGAAACGTGGAAGCCCGCCGACGCCGGCACCTTCGGCGTCTTCGTGTTCGCCGGCTATGTGCCCGCCACCGATTTGGTGCGCGGCGTGGTGGAGCTCGACGACCACGGTTACGTGGTCACGCACGACTACCTCAGAACTTCGGTGCCGGGCGTGTACGCGGCCGGCGATCTGCGCGTCAAGAACCTGCGCCAGGTGGTCACCGCCACCGCCGACGGTGCGATTGCCGCCGTGGAACTGGAGCGTTACGCCAAGCAGATGAGCGAGAAAACCGGCTTGGTGCCGCCGCGTCCCACTGCTTCCGCTTATGAGGAGTCCGAGGCCAAGGCCGCCTCCGCCGCCTCGGCCGCTGGCACGACGCCCGCCCCGGCTCCCGCCAAACGCAGCGCCGATGCCGCAGCCGCAGCCAGCGCCGCCAAGAAGCCCGGCGAACTGTTCTCCGCCGCCGTCAAGCAGCAGCTTGGCGTGGTCTTCGGACGCATGACCCGCCCGGTCACGCTCGCTCTCGAACTGGACGGCACTCCGCTTTCGGCGGAATTGCAGGGTTTCATCGGCGAGATGGTTGCGCTGTCCGGCGGCAAGCTGAACTCGGTTGCCGTTGATGCCGCAGGGCTGATCACGGCGGTGGATGGTGCTTCTGTGCCTACTTCTTTGGTGGTCGGCGAACCGCTGTCCGTCACCTTGCCGGACGGCACCGAACTGCCCACTTATGGTTCGTTGGACGATTCCGGCCGCGCCACATTCGACGTCGCCGGCGTCCTGCCGCTCGCCCGCCCAACTGTGCGCATCTGCGTGCCGGCTGAGGGCGACGGCAAGGCCGGCAAGGACGGCAATGGTTCACTGGTCTTCACCGGTCTGGCCTTCCACGGCGTACCTTCCGGCCACGAGTTCAACTCGTTCGTGCTCGGCCTGTACAACGCGGCCGGTCCCGGCCAGCCGCTGGGCGATGACCTGGTCGAACGCGCGAAGTCCATCACGGACCCGCTGAACATCATGATCCTCGTCTCGCTCACCTGCACGATGTGCCCGGAAACCGTGCTTGCTTCCCAGCGCATTGCCTCCCTGAGCCCGGCCGTGCGCGCCGAAGCCTACGACGTCTCGCACTTCCCCGAACTTAAGGACCAGTACGGCGCGATGAGCGTGCCCTGCATCGTCATCACCCACGCCGACGGCACCCAGCAAGTCGAATTCGGCAAAAAGAGCATCCCCCAAATGCTCGAACTGGTCGGCGCGTAAGCCGCACGACCTCAGGTACTCAACAGCAACAACAACGATTCTGCCAAAATCGTGACGTACATCGATTGATGCGATCGATGCGCCCGACTCCGGCAGAATCGTTGTTTTGCGGCAGCTCAGCCTCGGTCTTCGACGGCCTTCGTGACGTTTCTGTCGCCGAGGTACTTGACCAAGCTGATGCTGATCAGGGCCACAACGAACAGGCCGGTGAGCACCGGGATGAGTGCGGCGTAGCGGTGGGCCTGATCAGGCGCGTGGGCAACTACGAACGAGGCCAACTGGTTGCCGGACAGACCGGCGAACGCCCAGGCGCTCAGCGTCAGACCGTGCGTGGTGGAGACGGTTTTGGTGCCGAAGTGCTGATCAAGCAGCACGGGCAGCGTCGAGAAACCGCCACCATAGCCCGCGTTGACGAGGAACAGCATGGCCAGCACGGCCCACAGCAGAGCGTTGCCGATGCTGTTGGTGAAGATCTGCAGCAAGCACACGGCAATCGACATGATGAAGATTACCTGATAGACGGTCTCGCGGCGCTTCAGGTGGTCGGAGAGTGTGGAGAAGCCCACGCGGCCAGCCGTGTTGAACACGGAGTCCACGGCGAGCACCAGTCCGATGATGCCGGAGATGGCGGCGGCAAACTTGGCGGGGCTCAGGTTGGCATACTGCGGGAAGGCCCTGAGCACACCGTGCAGGATGTCCTTCTCTTGGCTGATGAGGGCCAGGCCGCAGGTGATGTTGATATAGAAGGCTATCCAGATGCCCCAGAACACGGGCTTCTTGAGGATTGTCTTGCGGCTGACGTGTGAGGTCGCGGGATCGTACACCCAGCCGGCCGGACGCTTGATGAGCAGGAAGCCGACGAACATCATCACCGCGTAGACCGCGGCGAGGATGAAGAACATGCTGACCAGGCCAACCGTGCCGATGAGATATTCCATCAGTGGGCTGGCAATGGCCTTGGCCAGGCCGAAGCCGGCGACGGCGATGCCGGTGGCGAGGCCCTTGTTGTCGGCGAACCAAAGCATCAGGTTCTTGACCGGAGTCAGATAACCGACGCCCAGGCCGATGCCCATGATCGCGCCATAACAGATGAACACGCCCGGCAGGAAGTTCAGGGCGATGCTCACGCCCGTGCCGGCGAAGCCGACCACGAAGCAGACCATGGATACGAGTGCGGATTTCTTGATGTTTTTCTCCACCATTGGCCCGGCAAACGCGGCGGACATGCCGAGGAAGAAGATGGCGAGTGAGAAGCCCCATTCCACGGAGGCGGGGCTGGCGTGGAGACGGTCAGCGATAAGCTGCTTGAACACGCTCCAGCAATAGACGGTACCGATTGGGATATGAATCAGCAGTGCGGGAATAATCGCGCTGGTCCAACGATTCTCGGTAAACCTTGCCATATATGGACGGATCCTTTCGTAACTGGTGTACGATGACCTGCCGACCCGAACGAGAGTCGTATCGCCCATATCCACGCACATCACGACGGCATGCCCCCCGTGAACCATCCGGGCTGCACGAATCGAATCAAATCGAATCGTGCGAACTGCGAACAATTCGCTAAACATCCTTGGTGTGCATTTCATCGGCGCTGCTGGCTCTTGTCGACGCCGACAAACAGAACTATAACGCTGTTATGGGGTTGCTGTGGCTGGTTTCTGTGGTCGGAAGCTATGAGCTTTCTCACATCGAAAACAGTTATATGACGGTATCGGCGTGATTGATACGTGACGTCTGCCCGTGGACGCGGCATATCCCTCTCGGAAAACAATGACTCCGTCATGTCCATTTCTTGGTTTGACATGTTTTCGTTTGCAGCGTCGGTGCTCACCACGGTGACCGCGGCGTTCGAGTCGCCGGGCAGGGCCTCGACCGAGGGTCTCATCCTCGGCTGAGATGTGGGCGGTACTATGGATTCTTATCGATAAGGTTCGTGATATGCGGAGATGGTAACGATGGTGACCTTAAAGGATGTCGGCGAACTGGCCGGAGTGACCGCCACCACCGCCTCCGCGGCCCTGCGAGGCAAGGATTACGTCAAGCCCGAAACCACGCAACGCGTGTGTGACGCCGCCCGCAAACTCGGCTACAAAATCAACCTGTCTGGCCGGTCCCTGCGTTCTGGGCGGTCCGATACCATCACCTTCCTTACCTCGGGCCTCGAGGGCGACTATTTCTCCCATCTGGCCATGTGTGTGGCTGAGGAAGTGCACAAGCGCGACTCGCACATGCTCATCGAACTGTCCCGGTATCTTACCGACGACAACGATCTGTCGTACACGTTTTCGGACGGCATCATCGCCATCAATGCGCCACGTGCGGTCGATATCCTGAAGCGGCACCCGGCCGTCATGCTGGAAAACTACGACACCAGCCTGCCCATCGACACCGTGAACGCGCCGAGCGACGCCGGCTCACGGGCGGCAATCGAACACCTTATCGCGCGTGGCTGTGCGCGCATCGGCATCGTCGGCGACAATCACGATCCCAACAATCCCAACATCATTCCCGGCTCGCGTGATATTCGTATGCGGGCCGCCAAGGAGACGATTCTCGCGGCCGGACTGCCGTTTGACGAGCGCCGTGATTTCATCAAATCCTCGTGGTCGATTGACGGCGGTATCGAGGCCGGGCGCGGCTTGGCCAAGAAAGGCAAGTGCAAGTACGACGGTCTGTACTGCCTGAACGACGGTATTGCGCTCGGTATTCTGCGTGGTCTGGCGGACGATGGCGTAAGTGTGCCGGGCGATGTGCGCGTTATCGGCTTCGACGGCCTGAGCCAGAGCATGTACAGCGTGCCGACTTTGACCACCGTGGCCACCGATTTCAAGGGCATGGCGGATACCGCGCTGACCTTGCTTATGCGGCGTATCGAGAACCTGGACGACGAGTTCTTCCCGCAGACCGTGAATGTGGGCTATAAGCTCATCGAGCGCGAATCCACTGCGGCGTAGAGTCTTTGGCCGTGTTGAGCTTCAATTGGGTGATTGGACTGGCACCAGCGGCTGATATCAGATATGCCGAAAGCAGCGATGATCGGATTTAAGTTGCTGGAGATGACAGGATGGATTGCTCTTTACCCCTTTCACCATCTTGCAATAATTCTTACATGTAAGAACTCTCTGTTAACATGTAAGAATTATTGCAAGATGGTGAAAGGGGATGCTCATGTTGCCGGCCAAAGAAAGTTTGACGGTTGAGTTCAAGAGTGAGCAGAAGCGCCCTCAATCGCATGATGAAATTGTTGACAACGTAGTGGCTCTAGCCAATACCGAAGGCGGCACACTGTATCTCGGTATTGAAGACGATGGCACTGTGACCGGCGTATGTGAAGAGCATCGCAATATCAATGGACTTGCGGCACTAATTTTCAATAAGACTGTTCCGCAGCTTCCTGCTCGCGTGGCGCTCTTGTATGAGAACGAGGTGCCAATAGTCAGTATTGAGGTGGATAACAGTCAGCAAATCGTATCTACCAGTCAGGGGAAGACATTGCAGCGCCGGCTGAAAGCAGACGGCTCGCCTGAGGTCGTTCCGCTGTTTGTTTCCCAATTCATTAGCCGTTTATCTCAACAACGGTTCTACGATTTCAGCGCGCAACCTGCACCAGAGGCTCGGTTGGACGATTTGAATCCAGACTCACGGAACAAGTTGAGAAGCCATATTCGCAGTGCCAATGCGCAAAACTCGTTGTTGTCTTTTACTGATGAGGATTTCGATCGGGCACTTGAGCTGGTTGTTGATGGCCCGTATGGATTGCAGCCATCTGTTGCTGGTCTGCTCACCATTGGTTCGGTTGATGCTATTCATCGATCGGTTCCAGCCGCATCGGCTGTTTTTCAAGTGATGAAAGGCATGTCTCCAAAGGTCAATATGGATCCGTTCGTGTTGCCTTTGGTGGATATGTTTGATCGTGTAGGCGAGCTGATGGAGCCATGGAATCCCAGCCACGAAGTCATGAGCGGCTTGATTCGTGTCGATCTGCCAGACTTCGATCGAGGGGCATTCCGTGAGGCAATGATTAACGCTTTTTGCCATCGCGATTATGCACGAATGGGTTCGGTGAGATTCCTGGTTGATGATGATGGGTTGACCATAGCCAACCCCGGAGGATTCATAGAGGGTGTCTCCGAAGATAACCTGCTTACTGCACAACCGCGTTCCCGCAATCCGCAGCTTGCCCTGATTCTGAAAGCTGCCGGATATGTTGAACGCACCGGACGAGGCGTGGATACCATCTATGCCGGGTCGATTGCGGCAGGCGGTTCTTTCCCGGATTATTCACAGTCCAGTGCTGAGGAAGTTATCTTGTTCTTGCGCCGCGTGGTACCTGACAAGGCATTCGTAACCATGATTGGCGACGAGGAACGTCGACGTGGGGCTCCATTGCCGGTCTGGTCACTGATTGTGCTCTCGCTGCTGCGTGAGCATCGTAGGCTTACCGTGGTCCAATTGTGCGATTTTTCTCATTTGGAGCATCGACGCATCGTGTCCGCTGTTGAGAATCTGGTGGAAGCTGGTTTGGTAGAGGGGGTCGGTAGCGGGAGCTCTCGTTCGTATATGCTGAGTGCCCGAGTGTACAAACGTTCAGAGGGGCTGGCGTCTTACGTGCGCCAGCGTGACATCGATGCCACCCGGCGCAGTGGCCTTGTTCTGGAGTTCGCCGAAAAAAATGATGGTGTCGTAACTACGGCGGATGTCATGGATTTGTTTGGCCTGAGCTATATCAGTGCATACCGGTTGTTGAAGAAGCTAGAGGATGCGGGCAAGTTGCGCCGCGAGGGGAATGGGCCGTCATCCCGATACGTGTTGGGATGATTGGCGCGCGTGAAAGTAAGTTCTTTCATCACCTTTCAATAATTCTTACATGCAAGAACTCTCTGTTTACATGTAAGAATTATTGCAAGATGGTGAAAGATGTACACGAAACGGGGAAGCTCTGCTCGATGTGAGCGGGGCTTCCCCATATGCGCTGGTGTGTAGATCAGCCTGTGTTCTGCAGGCCGGCAGCGACGCCGGAGACGGTGCAGAGGATGAGGTAGATGAATCCGGCCTGTTGGCTCTGCGTGTTTTGCTTCAATTTTTCTTACGAGCTGACAGAAGACTCCCAGAGCATAGGTAGCAGTAGTTTCGGCCAAGCGAGTCTCCTTCTCGTCTCCATTTGTCTTCATCCGTCGCCTTCCCATGAGGTCACTGTTCCTACGATGGAAGCCAGATTCAGACGAATAAGCCGGTAAAACACTGGAATATCGCCAGTATACGCCGTTTACAGCTGGATCAGAGAAGCGCAACTTTCGTCTATTGAAAGGATTTGAGACCAGATACATCGTAATTTCTTGACAAATATTGGAATGAGCGAAAGCATCCTAAAAAATGGCTGCCGGTACAGACAAGCTTCCTGATAAGCAGGAAGCTGAAGTGAGTGCTCGGGCGTTCGCTGCATTCATTGATCAGCCAAGACGGTAGCTCGCATAATGCATTATGTGTGGGCAGATGTGTCGTCTGCCCACACATTCGCTGTTGTGCTTTCGATTTGGAATTCCTCTGCCAGATACGGGGAAACTTCTAAAAGGCCGCTATGCCGAGGAAGAGTCCTGTAATACCGGTGGCCATCAATACGATGATGGTGATGATTCCGGCGAAGATGCGTACAGGAAGGGTTTCTTTTCCATGGTTTGATGGGCTGTCCGCAACTAATCTCATTACTCCAGCTGTAACCCAGCAAACTGCGCCCAGGACTAGTGCCAGGAATTCTCGACACCATTCCGTTTCAAGTGCGGGAATGCCGACGATTGATGACGGGTCGCTTGCCAGTCTTGGCGGAATAGCGCATAGGATACGCTCCAATATCAGGTAAGGGGTATCAAAATGGATCAGAGTCAAAGCGAATGGGAGCTGTAGCGCCAGTCCTATCCACCACAGCGTGCGTCGGATGGTCGCGAGTCTGTCGCCCGGCCTAGTGTCCGGCTTGCCGCCTTCGCCCTCCGTCCCGGCACCGTCCGCGGGCGTGTGGTCCCCCTCGTGCGCGTCCGTCGTCCCGTCCGTGTCCCTTTCCGCGTCCATATGTCCCCCTCCGATCATCCGAGTCTGTCGCTCGGCCCGCGCGCCCGTTCCGTGCGCGCCGTCGCCGGCCAGTCTAGTGTGTCTGTTCAATAGAAAGTGGGCCGTGTGAGCGTGTGGATGTCTTCCATGTGAGCGGCAGGTTCTGGTCCACTTCAGCGTGTGGTGAGAAACGAACACCGGCCCGTCCTGCCTGGACTAGTTTCCCGAGTTGAAAGTCAAACCGTTCGGTTTTCTCGGGAAAGGAAAGGAATGACGGTACCGGTGTCCGTACAACAACGTATCAGGGTGCTTGACGCGCATGGCATGTCATGGAGGAGCATCGCGAAAGAGGTGGGCGTGGCCCGCGACACGGTCGCGAAGTACGCCGGGAGGGAGGATTGCTCTCCCGGACCGGAGCGCTCCGTATCGCGGCCGTCGAAGCTCGATCCGTTCAGGGCGACGGTGGACGGGTGGCTGCAGGCGGACCGGTTCATGCCCCGCAAGCAGCGGCACACCGCCAAGCGCGTGTACGACAGACTCGTGTCGGAGAAGGGCTACGAGGGCTCGTATTCGCCGGTGCAGCGGTACGTGAAACGGTGGCGCGAGGAGCATCGCCTCCCGTCGGACGGGTATCTGGAGCTCAAGTGGCATCCGGGCGAGGCGCAGGTCGATTTCGGCATGGCGCAGGCCGTGGTCGGCGGGGACCGGGTCGACGTGCATTGCCTGGTCGTCACGTTCCCGTATTCGAACATGCGCTACTGCGTGGCCCTGCCCGGGGAGAACGCCGAATGCGTGTGCGCGGGGCTGCGCACGGTGTTCGAGCACATAGGCGCGGTCCCCCTGACGCTGGTGCTTGACAACGCCACCGGCGCCGGCCATCGGATCGCGTGGGACAAGGTCACCGTCGTGCACGTGTTCGAACTGTTCGTGGAGCATTACCGGCTGGAGACCAGGTTCTGCAACCCGAACTCGGGCAACGAGAAGGGCAGCGTGGAGAACGCGGTCGGGTTCCTGCGCCGCAACATCATGGTGCCCATGCTCAACGCAGAGTCCCACGGCCAACTGACCCGGTACATGCTGGAGCGTTGCGACGCGATGGCCAAGGAGACGCATTACCGCAAGGGCGCGCCGATCGGCGGCCTGTTCGCCGGTGAGAAGATGGATATGCAGCCGCTTCCCGCCAAGCCGTACGACGCGATCCGTTGGGAGGTGAGGAAGGCCGACAAGGACGGGTGTGTGCAGATCGACGGCAACTACTACCTCGCCGGCCCCTCGTGGCGCGGCTGGACTCTCGACGTGGGTCTGCGCGCGTTCGACGTGACGATCCGCACCCAGGACGGACGCACCTGTGCCAGACTGCCGCGCGTGTACGGGGATTCGCCGGCCACGGTGCGCAACCCCGCCACGCTCCTGCCCGCGTTGAGCCGCAAGACCCACGCATGGACCGATTCCACCATCCGTGACGATTTCCCCGACAAACTCAGGATCGCCATCGACCGCATGGACGCCAAGACACGCAGGACCACGTTCCGCGTCATCGCCAAGGCCAGCGCCGCGTCCGGCTTCGAGGCCGCCGTCCGGGCCGGAGAGCACCTGGTCGAACAGGGGCACGCGATCGACGAGGCCAGTGTGACCACCATGGCCCGGCGCATCGCCGCCGGCGAGAAGCCGTACGAGCAGTCGGTACCCGACCTGACCGGATACGACGTGTTCATGAAACCCCGACAGCCATGGGAAAGGAAGGAGGCCTGACCATGGGAACCCACCGTCCGCCGGTCGTCATGCCCGACATGAAACGCAGGCGCGCGTCCACCGGCGAAAGAATCGCAACGATCATGACCCTGGCCAGACGGCTGCCTCTGACCCGCCAGGTCCTCGCCGACCAGCTCGCGGACGCGACCCCCAGCCAGATGGAATTCATGGAATCGTGGATGAACGCCGAGATCGAATCCAGGGAACGCTCCAAACGCTCACGCCTGCTCAAGGCCGCCGGATTCCCCGCCGACAAGGAGCTCGGCGGCTACGACTGGACCCCGATCCGCTTCCCCGTCGACTACGGGCGCGGGCAGATCACGACCCTCGACTTCATCGCCGGCCACGACGACCTCGTCCTGTTCGGCCCTCCCGGCACCGGCAAGACCCACCTCGCCATCGCGCTCGGCAGGAACGCATGCCGCAAGGGCATACCCGCACGCTACTTCACCGCCGCAGGCCTGGTCATGCGGCTCCTCAGGGCCCAATCGGACAACCGGCTCGACCGGGAACTCGCCGCGATCGGCAGGACCCCGCTGCTCGTCATCGACGAACTCGGCTACGTGCCCATCGACGAGGACGGCAGCAGGCTCCTGTTCCAGGTCGTCACCAACGCGTACGAGACCCAGAGCATCATCTACACCACCAACATCGAGTTCAGCGGATGGGGCAGGATCTTCGGCGACCCCAACATGGCCGCCGCGATCATCGACCGCACCGTCCACCACGGACGGATGATCCGCTTCGAGGGCGAATCCTGGCGCAAGACCCACGCCCTCATGCAATAACCAATGCAATAACCAACAACCAGCAGGACCGGCCAACGCCGAAACGGCCTGAAACCCGCCGCTCACATGGACTAAAAGAAACGCCGAAACGGCCTACTCCAACTTGACAAAACACAACCGTGGCGCGGCTCAGGCGCGAGGCCGCGGCGGAGCGGGAGGCCGGTTTCCTGGACCTGTCGTGGCATCCGGGCGAATGCCAGGCGGACTTCGGCCAGGTCGACGTGCGCTACCGGGGCGTCGTGACGCGAATGCGGCATTTCGTGTTGGATTTCCCGTACTCGAACATCGGGCCGAGCCAGCTGATGCCCGGGGAGAACGCGGAGTGCACGTGCCAGGCCCTCAGGAACCTATTCGAATGGCTGGGCGGGGTGCCCGAACGCATCGTGTATGACAACGCCGCCGGCGTCGGACGCAAATGGTTCGACGGGATCCGCCTGACCCGCCTGTTCCAGGCGTTCCAGGCGCACTACGGGTTCGAGTACACGTTCTGCAACCCGTACTCGGGACACGAGAGGGGCGGCGTCGAGGCCCGGGTCGGGGCCGTGCGCCGCAGGCTGTTCGTGCCGGTGCCCGGCGTATGGAACCTCGACAGCTTCAACCTGCGCCTGCCCGGCCGCTGCCTCGAACTGGGGGACAAGGACCACTACAGGAAGGGCGAGAGCCAGACCGGCCTGTTCGACGAGGACCGAAAGGCGCTGCTGCCCCTGCCCGCCAAGCCGTTCGACGTGGTCACGTGGACGAGGATGAAGGCCGACAAATACGGCAACATCACCGTCCAGGGCCGCCACCGGTACGCGGCCGGACCCGAACACGCCGGCCATGAGATGATCGTCGGCCTGAGGGCCCTGGAGGTGGAGATCCTCGATGCCGAAGGCAAACGCGTGATCACGCATCCGAGGTCCTACGGGGACAAGCCGACCGACAGCGGCGACCCGTCGAGCCAGCTCGGGCTGTTGTGCGACCGGCCGGCGGCCTGGCGCAACAGCCGGGTGCGCGACGCGATGCCCGACCCGCTTCGCGAATGGATCGACGCGCAGGACGAGGCCACGCGGCGCGACAGCCTGCGTGCCCTGCTGCACGCCGACGGCGAGAGCGGCTGGCGGGCGGCCGTGGCCGGCATGCTCGAGATCCTCGAATCCACCGGAGGCACGGACCGGGCCGGGGTATGTCTGGCCGCGGCACGCCACGCCTCGGGCCTGGGACCCGTGGCCTACGACGACCCCGTGGACCTGAGCGAATACGACATCGCCTACACCAAGGGAGGGTGTCTAATTGTTTGTGTATGGGATCATCTGATTGAAAGGAAACGATCATGGTGACCGAGGCAGTGAAGCCTATGGCCGGCGATGTGGCCGGGAATGACAATGGTGCCGTGACGGATTCGCGGTCCCTGGTGGACTCGCTGGTCGCGTCGGGAGCGCTGGACCCCCTGTTCGAACGGATAGACGGCGGGCAGATCGAGCTCACCGGCGACGGCGGCCTGCTGGGCGAGCTCACGAGGGTCGCCCTGGAACGCGGCCTGCAGGCCGAGATGACGTCGCACCTGGGCTACGCGCCCGGCGACAGGGAGTCGAAGGCGGGCGGCGGGCATGCGAACTCGCGCAACGGTTCGTATCCCAAGACGCTGTCCACGCCGGTGGGAGAGGTGACCGTGCTGGTTCCCCGCGACAGGGACGGCTCGTTCACCCCGAGGTTGGTGCCCAAGCATTCCAGGAGGCTGGGCGGACTGGACGAGATGATCATATCCCTGTACGCGGGCGGCATGACGGTGCGCGACATCCAGCACCACCTTGAGAAGACGATCGGCACGGACCTGAGCCCCGAGACGATATCCAACATCACCGACGCGGTGAGCGACGCCGTGCTCGAATGGCAGGAGCGGCCGCTGGACGAGTTCTATCCAGTCGTGTACCTGGACGCCGTCAGGGTCAAGGTGCGCGACAACGGCAGGGTGATGCCCAAGGCGGCGCACATCGCCATCGGCGTCGACATGGACGGGTTCAAGCATGTGCTTGGCATATGGGTCCAGGACAACGAGGGTGCCTCCTTCTGGGCGCATGTGTGCGCCGAGATGGCCAACCGGGGCATGGCCGACGCGCTGATCGCGTGCTGCGACGGGCTCAAGGGCCTGCCCGAGGCCGTGGAGGCCACGTGGCCCAAGGCGATCGTGCAGACCTGCGTGGTGCACCTGATGCGCGCGGCCAACAGGTTCGTCGCCGACCACGACAGGAAGAGGGTGTGCGCGGCGCTCAGGAGCGTGTACTGCGCGCTCAACGGGCAGGCCGCGCAAAAGGCGCTCGGCGAGTTCGCGGAAAGCGAGCTCGGCCGGAGATACCCGTCGGTGGCCGCCACGTGGAAACGCTCGTGGGACCGGTTCGTCCCGTTCCTGCAGTTCCCGCCCATGCTCCGCCGGGTGGTGTACACCACCAACAGCATCGAATCGCTCAACTACCAGTTGCGCAAGGTCAGCCGCAACCGCAGCCAGTTCCCCAACGACCAGGCCGTGGTCAAGCTGTTCTGGCTGGCAATCTGCGACATCGAGGACAAACGCAGCCTCAAACGCGCCAAAGACGGCAACAAAACCAGGCGCAAAAGCGAGGGAAGGCTCATCGAGGGACGCATGACGACCAACTGGAAACAGGCCCTCGCCCAACTCGCGGCCGCATACCCCGAACGAATGGAACCTTATTTATAAAACACACCCCAAACACAAATAACTTGACAAGCTCACACACCAAGGAGGACGAGTGAACCAGAAGAACGGACGGACCGACCCCGGCCCGCTGCGCGAGCGGGCGAGGAGCCTGTTCATCTCGCAGGCCACCATCGACGAAACGCTCGAATGGGCCACGCCCCGCCAACTGGACGCCATCGACCGCATGCTCGCCACGGAACTGGCCAACAGGGAGGCCTCCAAACGGGCAAGGCTCATGCGCCAGGCCCGGTTCCCGGTGCCCAAAAGCCTCGACGGCTACGACTTCGCGAACGTGCGCCTGCCCGACGGATACACCAAGGAGCAGCTGACCGGCCTCGATTTCGCGGCCAAGGCGCAGGACCTCGTGTTCTACGGCAAGACGGGACGCGGAAAGACCCACCTGGCCACCGCCCTGGGCATGCTCGCCATCGAGCAAGGCAGGAGCGTGAGGTTCCGGCAGACCGCGGAGCTCGTGCTCCAGCTCGGCAAGGCCAAACGCGACGGCGCCCTCGACAGCCTGCTCAGGGACCTCGCCCGTGCCGACCTGATCATCCTCGACGAGTTCGGCTACGCGCCCGTGCGCCTCGACGGGGCCCGTCTCCTCTACCAGATCATCGCCGGCAGCTACGAACGTCGCAGCATCATCCTCCGCCACGAACATCGAGTTCAGCAAATGGGGGAACGATCTTCGCCGACGACAAACTCGCCGCCGCGATCATCGACCGCATCGTCCACCACGGACGCCTCATCGAATTCACCGGCCCCAAGCCGACGCGTCAGCCAAGCCCTCATGTTCGGCAAGACGGACAACCAGTAAAACCAAACCACCGGCCGGCCACTCCTCATGCCGAAAATCCGAAAAAAATTTCAGTGACGAAACACGAAACACCGACTTGACTAAAAATCAGTCGGGCAACGTT
>ENA-OQHD01000324-OQHD01000324.1-human-gut-metagenome-genome-assembly--contig:-NODE-324-length-18371-cov-4.669316_pt1 | contig 18371 bp, 20 predicted proteins | sample MGYA00242560_ERZ504711 | MGnify/ENA primary metagenome ERZ504711 (study PRJEB26092, sample SAMD00036198) | human gut metagenome | host: Homo sapiens | study: EMG produced TPA metagenomics assembly of...
ATTGCGGATTGACCGCAGGACGGGTCTGGGTCCAGTACACGTTGCCATCCCCGTCCTCGAATATGTCTGGATCGATGCCTTCAGCGCCCTCAATCCAGAACGGGCCATGCCATGGCCCTTCGATAGAAATCCGCTTCAAGGATAAAATTGCCCTCCGCGGCGTGGAACCGCATCAGCTCGCTTTCTGTGCAAGCCACCTTCCATAGCACGGCGACATCAAGACGGGCAATGGTGCATGCAATCACATATTTGCCATGAATCCTGCGCAGCGTCGGCGCATAGACACCGCCCGAATCATCCAGAAGGGAATAAGCAGGCGCCTTGCCAAAGTCAGCATCTATTACATTCGACACATGCTTCCAGCACGTCATATCCTCGGAAACGTAAATGGGAAGACCTGGGACAAGCTCAAAAGTAGAAGTCACCAACACAATTCGCCGGAACTCATCATCCCAAATCCAACTCGGATCAGGATTCATTCCACGAAGAATGGGATTGGTAATGGTAATAGTCGCGGTCATAAATACACCTTATTCAGAAACGTTCGTGAGCATCGCATCATTGCGAACAATCGAAACTTTCGTTTGGCCCAAAAACGCAAACAAGCCGTACACCGGCGACATAACCGGCAGACGACTTGCCTGCGAAGGAAATTCTAGGAAGAAGGAAGGAAAGATGAGTGGTGTGCCGGAACGCCGACGCTTCGGCACACCACATCCGGCTCTGTCACAGCCGAGCCTCACTGCTTGATCCAGCGATGAATCAGGAGCCCTAACGGAAACTCCCTATTCGGCTCACGCCTCGGCCAGGGCGTCGATCATGTAGTTGTTGATCGTGGCCTTGACGGACTCGAGGTGATCGGACTTGGTGGCCTCGATGAGCTTGGACTGCGGAATATCCAGAGCATACTCCTCGAGAGAGGCCAGGGAGGCGGTGCCGTTCTCGACGGTTGCGCCGATGCCGGAATCGAAGGAGCTGTAGCGCTCGGCCTGCAGATTCTCGATGACCTTGTCCTCGTGCATCTTGGCAGCGACCAAGAGACCTGCAGCGAATGCATCCATACCTGCGATGTGGGAGCGGAACAGATCCTCGGCGGCGAAGGAGGTGCGGCGCGGCTTGGCATCGAAGTTCAGGCCGCCGTGAGGGCCGATCTGACCCTCGGCGAGGACCTCCCACATGACGGTGGAAGTCTCGTACAGGTCGGTCGGGAACTCATCCATATCCCAGCCGATGAGCTTGTCGCCCTGGTTGGCATCGAGGGAGCCGAGCACACCGGCCTCGCGGGCGGTGCGGATCTCGTGCTGGTAGGTATGACCGGCCAGGTTGGCGTGGTTGCCTTCGAGGTTCAGCTTCATGAAGTCGATGTCGTAGGTCTTAAGGAAGGCGATGGCTGTGGATGCATCGAAGTCATACTGGTGCATCGTCGGCTCCTTGGCCTTCGGCTCGATCAGGAACTGAGCGTCCAGGCCGATCTCCTGAGCATACTCGTGGCACATGTGGAAGAACTTGGCCATGTGCGCCTGTTCGCGCTTCATCTGCGTGTTCCACAGGTTCTCGTAGCCTTCACGTCCACCCCAGAACACGTAGTTCTCGGCTCCCAGGCGCTTGGCAATCTCCAGGGAATGCTTCAGCTGGCCACCGGCGTAAGCGTAGATGTCGGCGAACGGGGAGGTGGAAGCACCGGACACGAAGCGCGGGTTGGTGAACAGGGAGGAGGTGTTCCACAGCAGCTTGATGCCGGTGGACTTCATGTTCTCTTCGATCTTGTCGACGACCTTGTCCAGGTTCTTGTCGGTCTCGCGCAGGGTATCGCCTTCCGGAGCGATATCACGATCATGGAAGCAGAAGTACTCGACGCCGAGCTTCTGGAAGAACTCGAAGGCATAGTCGACCTTGGCCAGAGCCTCATCCTCAGCATTGGAGTACTTGCCGTACCACGGACGCTGGGCGGTGCCGGTGCCGAACGGATCGACCAGCTCCTGATCGAACGTGTGCCACCAAGCGACGCCAAAACGCAGCCAATCCTTCATCTTCTTGCCGGCAACGACCTTGTCGGCATCGTAGTAATGGAAAGCCAGACCCTCCTGCGGTCCCTTTTCACGACCGACATACGGAATCTTTTCGATATCCCACAGACCCATGGGTTGCTCCTTTGCTATTGATTTTACTTTCGCAAGACATTGTTTTCCCGTCAAGCGGATTCCCGCCTGTCTTGATGTACATAATAAAATCAACTTCCTAAGTTTGTCAATTCAGTGAACTATTCGGCGTTTCCATTGAAAATAGTCAATTGTCAACTCAGTGATAAGGTGAACATGTTTGTTGCATCGCAGCGCTACGCAACGAAGCGCGCAATCGAAAGAAGGAATCCATGAGCGAAAACGTCGACACCATCTGCGTGCAGGGAGGCTACCAGCCCGGCAACGGCGAATCCCGCACTCCCCCGATCATTCAGGCGACAACCTTCAAATACAAGTCAAGCGAACAGATGAGCCGACTGTTCGACCTATCCGAATCCGGATACTTCTACACTCGACTGCAGAATCCAACCAACGACACCATCGCAGCGAAAATCTGTGAAATGGAAGGCGGCGCGGCCGCAATGCTGACCTCATCCGGCCAGGCGGCGAACTTCTTCGCACTGTTCAACATCTGCAACAACGGCGACCACATCGTCGCATCCTCCGCGATCTACGGCGGCACGTTCAACCTCATCAACGTGACCATGCGCAAAATGGGCATCGAATGCACGTTCGTAAGCCCGGACTGCACCGAAGAAGAGCTCGAAGCGGCATTCCAGCCGAACACCAAGGCGGTCTTCGGCGAATCCATCTCCAATCCGGCACTCATCGTGCTTGATTTCGAAAAGTTCGCGAACGCAGCGCATCGTCACGGCGTGCCGCTGATCGTCGACAATACGTTCCCGACGCCCGTCAATTGCCGACCGTTCCAGTATGGCGTGGACATCGTCACGCACGCCACCACCAAATATATGGACGGTCACGGCTCCTGCGTGGGCGGCGCAATCGTGGATTCCGGCAACTTCGACTGGATGGCCCATGCGGAGAAATTCCCCGGACTCACCACACCGGACGATTCCTACCATGGCGTGACCTATGCCAAGGACTTCGGCAAGGCCGCTTACATCACCAAAGCCACCGCACAGCTCATGCGCGATTTCGGCTCAACACCGGCGCCGATCAACTCGTGGATCATGGGCATGCATTTGGAGTCGCTGGGCGTGCGTATGGAGCGCCATTGCGCGAACGCGCTCAAGGTGGCGCAGTGGCTGAGCGCCGACCCGCGCATCAGCTGGGTGAGCTTCCCAGGCCTTGAGGAAGACAAGTACCATGCGCTAGCTGAAAAGTACATGCCGAACGGCACTTGCGGCGTTATTTCCTTCGGCGTGCCGGGACGGCCGCAAAAAGGGCTGTCCGCGTTCCTCGACCACCTGAAGATGGTGTCCATCGCCACACATGTGGCCGACGCGCGCAGCTGCACCCTATACCCGGCAGGCACCACGCACCGTCAGCTCACCGAGGAGCAGCTCGTCGAAGCAGGCGTTGGCATTGACCTGGTGCGCCTGAGCTGCGGCATCGAAAACGCCGACGACATCATCACGGATCTCGATCAGGCTCTCGCCGCCGTGCAGTGATTCTCACTCAAAATCACATCAGGAAGGCCGTATCTCCCACTCAGAGGTGCGGTCTTCCTCCTATCCGAGTGGACTCGCACGCCATACTCATCTTGCACGGGCACACCAATCATCTGAAATCCCTTATATGTGGCAGATTAAGGCATCTTCAAAATCCGATTTGCGCTATATGTGGCAGATTCACACTACATTCGAGGGTATAAATCTATAGAAAAAAGTCCCGTTAAGAAATCTCAGGTCTGCCACATATAGCGATTTTCGACTTTTCCCAGCACCGTGGAATCTGCCACACATAACGGTTTTCATTCAGCCTGTTGGTACGTCCAGCGACCGGCAAGCATAGTGCCAAGCACATGCTCGGGCATGGCACGCATGGCCCTCCGGAGAATCGATTATGCTCGGATCACAGTCCAGAAGCACCAAATCGGCCGCGTCTGCGTCCCGCAAAGCCACGCGTCCGACCGCGGTGGACGAAGCGAGCGCCGTTTCAAAATCAAGGCACTGCGTCAGGTTGGAAAGGCTCGCGATCGGAACTTTCCGTACCGAATACCGACGCGGAGATGGCCAGCCATGGGTCCAGCGGCGCGACCGGCGCATCCGACCCCATGAGCAGTTTGGTCCCCGCCTTATGCAGACTATTGAATGCGTAGGGGATTCCGGCGGGGGTGCCCCAGAATCGCGCGATGACGTCACGATCGTCCATGGCGTGCTGCGGTTGGATGCTTGCGGCAAGTCCCAGCTGCGCGAGTCGCGGAATGTCGCACTCCTTGAGCATTTGGGCATGCTCAATGGAACCATGCGCATGGGTGCGTTCGGCACAATCAAGCACAATGGTGTTCGCTTCGTCGCCGATGGCATGGCAGGCGATGTCGAAGCCATGTTCGACGGCGAGTCGCATGTACGACTCGATTTGCTCAGGGGCATAGCTCAATGTGCCGTAGGTTTCCGGTCTGATGCCCGAATATGGCATGGAACAGTAGGCGGAACGGGTGTTGAGCGAGCCATCGGAGATCATCTTCATCGCGCCGACGTGACCCAAACCATGACTTCCGGGCAATTCGTCTCCGGTGTGCCAGCCGTCGTCGATGGCTTGCCGGAGTCTCTCGGGATATATGCCAGCTTCGACACGCAGACCATCAAGCCCTTGCGAGAATCGGCTAATCCACGTGTCGATGTTCTCCGCCATCTCATAGTCGCGCACGCCGACCACGCCTTTACTCGCAGCGTCGTGTTCGGCGTTGCGCAACAGATGCATCAGCTCATTGGCCGCACCAGGTCCTTTGTCCAGCTTGCAGTAGGCGTCGAACCACTCAAGCTCGCCGACGAGTCCGGATTCGTCCACATCTACGCCAAGCTTGCGCGCGGCGGCAGAGTTCACCCAACCGCAATGCATATCGGCACTTGACAGCGCCACCGGCTGGTCTCCCGCCACCGCATCGATCGCGGCCAGGGTCGGCTGGGCGTCATCGGACCACAGGGAATGCCGGAAGCGCATGCCGACCACATATTGGTTCGGGTCGAGTGCGCCGCTTTCACGACGCTCCTCCAAGTGCCGACGCAACATGTCGAGCGCTTCGCCAGCACTGCGTGCATCAATCAGATCGAGCCGTCCCAACGTGTACGACCACTGCGTGAAATGCGTGTGGCAGTCCCACAATCCGGGAATCACCCATATCTTCGAAGCAGCATCCGTTGGCCTTTCCGAAGGTCGCACCGAAGCTATTCGCCCGTTACCGACAGCAATGTCGACCGGCTTATCCGAACCTACGAAACACACGTTTTCAATCACACACGGCTCGCCCATACATCCTCATTTCAACGTGATGTTCTACCCGTGCCATGGTATCCCGCAGCAGCGCAGTAGCGCACGTTCGTCTCAATCAGGTCTGCCGGCGGCCGACTGTTTATCCACATTTTTTTGGCGCATAACCTCGGTTATCCACTTATCCACTGTTTTTCGAATGCGAATAGACAACGTCCCATCCGAGGAATCAGAAAAATGCAACATGCGTTACAGTTCATGCGCGAAGGCACGGATTCCTCGCAGGAAAGCCGTTGCAGGATTGCTCTGATTCGCAATGGGCTACCATGTCCGAAAGTCAACTGGAAGGTTCGACTGAACAATGGGAAAATCGCGCTTTTGGATATGGCCTATCCAGATATAAAAGTGGCCATCGAATACGACGGAAGACATCACGCCGGCCAATGGCTCGCCGACAGCAAGAGACGTGAAGCCTTGGAAGATGACGGTTGGGCATACATTCAGGTGACCGCCGAAAACCTTATGAACGACTTCGAGGAACGGGCACTCGCGCAACGAGTGGCCGACCGGATGAGCCAACGATTAAGCAAGCCCATCATGCTCTGTCAAAGAATGTCCTCGGGAAGGATACACATCCGCATAACGTCTCTCGCCAATGGAAGCAGAAAGATTCTCATCTGAAAGCCACTATATGTGGCAGATTTGCCATCCCCAGACAAACCAAAACCGCTATATGTGGCAGACCAGACCGGTTTCAAGCCTCAAAAGACCCCAATCAGTACCCCCTAGACGAGAATTTTCCTTGGGAGACTGCCACATATAACGGAAATCATTTTTCTGAAATGCCGAAAAAACTGCCACATATAGGACATTTCAAACTGAAAACACGGCATAGGCATATCACCTTTTTCGTCAGATCGAAGACAGCATTTCGAAAACGTCGTCATCATCGACGACGAGGCTATCGATTTTGCGGCGGCCGAGTTCGCGCAGCCATTCGTCGGGTTCCGTATCGGCGAGCGCACGGATGTCGAGATGCAACGGCTTGTGCCTTCCGACCACCACCTCGTTGGCATCCACAGCTTGGACCGGCCCGTCGAAATGGGCAAAGGCACCATCCGAAACATCCAGCCGATCCGTCCGACCCGGAAGGCGTGCGGCACTTCCCACCGATCCTTCCGTACCGTTCGAATTACCCGGGGCACCCGCACGGCCACCAGTCGGACATATGCCCAACACCGCCGCATACGTGTCATATAGCCCGCGTCGACGTACAGCGTATTCGGCATCAGATTCCTCCGCATGGTTTTCTGCCGTCCACAATGTACGGCTTTCCTGTGGTGATGTAGTGGAAGAAATGGCGATTGATGGCGTCGCATTCCGCCCGCATCACGTCATATACCACTTCCACACCGTTCTCCTCAAGAATGCGAAGTCCTTTGCCGGCCACGATGGGATTCGGATCGATCGAACCGACCACGACGCGCGTTATGCCGTGCGAAAGAATTAGATCGGTGCATGCCGGCTGCGATCCGACATGGCAGCAAGGTTCGAGAGTGTCGATGACCGTGGCTCCATGCATGTCGACACCATGCTCGTCGGCATAGTCGAAGGCCATGCGTTCCGCATGCGGTCCGCGGTAGCGGTCGTGGTATCCGGCTGCGAGAATCTCGCCGTCGCGGACCACCACCGTGCCGACCAACGGATTCGGATTCACCCAACCGGCTCCCTTATGGGCCAGTTCCAGCGCCTGCGTCATGTATTTCCGATATTGAGGCATGTCATCCACGGTTCCAAGCATATTGCGTCGATTGCGGTCCCACATTTCAAAATCGCCATGAGACATTTCGTAAATGGATAGGCGCGAACCGGTCATCCGTTCCATCGCCGTACGGCGTCGCACAATAACGCCATACAATGTTGGCAGACCAGCAAAGGAACCAGTGAGAGGAAACATCACATGCAGCGCGAAATCATGACGTCCATTCCGATTTTTGAGCCAGCCGTCGGCGGAGGCGCTCAATACGCCCGAGGATCTTGCCGTCGCACAGGATCTCAAAGACACACTCGACGCGCACCGCAACGGCTGCGTCGGCATGGCCGCAAACATGATCGGCGTCTCGAAGAGCATCATTGCATTCGTGGACGAGGATTTCGGCGGTCGCATCTTCGTAATGTTCAACCCGACGATCACTGCGAAAGACGGCGCCTACGACGCCTCCGAAGGCTGCCTGTCTCTCAAAGGCGAGCGCCGCACGGTCCGCTTCCAGCGCATTGAGGTCTCGTATGCGGATCGCAAGTTCCGCGAGCGCCATGCCACGTTCACTGGTTTCACCGCGCAGATCATCCAGCACGAGATCGATCATTGCGAAGGCATTATCATTTAACGACTTTTTCAGGCATGGCACCTAGCGGCTTTTCGGGCGCTCCATCTAGCGACAGGCTTAGGAAAAATCGTTTGATGTAACAATCGTACGTAACCGCCTTACGTTACAGTTTCCGTAATGCACCGTAGGGCAGTGTCAAAGGAGATTTCATGGGTGCCATCGATATGTTCAACGATTTCGTCAAACTCATTGAAAGCGAGTCCCTGCCCGTCGAAGCCGTTGCGATTGCGGATGGCGACGCCATTATCGCGGAACGTCATTTCGTTCCCGACCAGGATCGCAATATTTATTCCCATACGAAAAGTTATGTTTCGACGGCTATTGGCATTGCGATTGAAGATGGCTTGCTGTCGCTCGATTCGCGATTGGTCGACTCGTTCCCCGAGTATGTTCCCTCCGATGCGCAACTGGAGTTGGGCCAGATCACGCTGAGGCACTTGCTGACTATGTCGAGCGGTTTCAATCATGCGTATTTGATGAACCCTGACCGGCGCAGTGGTGTTGGTGCGCCTGATTATTTACGGTACATGTTCTCTCGCAGGGTTGAGGTGGAGCCCGGCAGCACGTTCTGCTATTCGTCTGCGGATTCTGATTTGGCGGGCCGCATGTTGGAGCAGGCTGCCGGCATGCGTCTTGGCGAGTATTTGTATGGCACGAGTTTTTTCCAAGTTGGATCAGGGTTGGCCTGTTTGGGAATGTGATCCGCAAGGTCATCCGATTGCAGGCGGCGGGATCTACATGTCGCTTGCGAATATGTTGAAACTTGGCCAGGTCTATTTGAATGATGGCACTTGGCATGGCACGCGCATTGTCAGCGAATCGTGGGTCAAGCAGGCTTCCGGTAAGCAGATCGACACTCCGTATAGCAATATTTGGACGTGCGGTTATGGCTATCAGTTCTGGATGTCGCCTTATGAGGGGGCATATCGTGCGGATGGTGCGTACGGTCAGATTACTACGGTTTTGCCGAAGCAGGGTTTGGTTGTTGCGATTCAATGCCCGGAATCTGGTGATTTCGACAATATCGTTCGTCCTGCTTTGCATGAGCATCTGCTGCTTCCGCTTACTGCCTGAGCGCACGACTTTCGCCCATACCGTCGTGTAGATGGGGTATGGGATAATTATGCACGGTATTGTGCGTGGGTTGCGTTCCGGAATCCTTGATTGAGTTTCCGTTGACCGCTCATGCAACACGCTGGAATTCCAACGTTTCTTAAGGATGGAACACAACATTGGCTGAATTCATTTACCAGATGATCAAGGCCCGCAAGGCTTACGGCGACCGCGTGATTCTCGATGACGTGACTTTGAGCTTCCTGCCAGGCGCGAAGATTGGCGTTGTTGGCCCGAACGGCATGGGTAAGTCCACGCTGCTGAAGATCATGGCCGGACTCGACACCGTGTCTAATGGCGAGGCTTCTTTGACTCCGGGTTATACCGTCGGCATTCTGCAGCAGGAACCGCCGCTGGATGACACCAAGACTGTTGGCGAGAACATCAAGATGGCGTTCGGCGAGATCGCTGAAAAGGTGGCTCGTTTCAATCAGATTGGCGAAGAGATGGCCAATCCAGATGCCGATTTTGATGCTTTGATGGATGAGATGGGCAAGCTGCAGAACGATATCGACGCTGCAAACGGTTGGGATCTTGATTCTCAGCTTGAGCAGGCTATGGATGCTCTGCAGTGCCCGGATCCGGATACTCCGGTAACGGTATGCTCCGGTGGTGAACGCCGTCGTGTGGCATTGTGCAAGCTGCTGCTGGAGGCTCCTGATCTGCTGCTGCTCGACGAGCCTACCAACCATCTTGACGCCGAGTCGATTCTGTGGTTGGAGCAGTTCCTGCACCAGTACAAGGGTGCCGTCATCGCCGTTACCCACGATCGTTACTTCATGGATAACGTGGCCGAGTGGATCTGCGAGGTCGACCGTGGCCAGCTGTACCCGTATAAGGGCAACTACACCACGTATTTGGAGACCAAGGCCAAGCGTATGGAGATCCAGGGCGCCAAGGACGCCAAGCTCGCCAAGCGTTTGAAGAGCGAACTTGATTGGGTGCGCTCTTCGCCGAAGGCCCGTCAGGCCAAGAACAAGGCCCGTCTGGAGCGTTACGACCAGATGGAGCAGGAGGCACGCAACAACAAGAAGCTCGACTTCTCCGAGATTCAGATTCCGGCCGGCCCGCGCTTGGGCTCTACTGTGCTGGAAGCCGAGCATATCCACAAGGCGTTCGGCGACCGTGTGTTGATCGACGATCTGAGCTTCACGCTGCCGCGTAACGGTATTGTCGGCGTGATCGGCCCGAACGGCGTAGGCAAGTCCACCCTGTTCAAGACCATCGTTGGCCTTGAACCGTTGACGTCTGGCTCGTTGAAGATCGGCGAAACCGTGCAGATCAGCTATGTGGATCAGAATCGCGCCGGTCTTGACCCGAATAAGAACCTGTGGGAGGCCGTGTCTGACGGTCTTGACTTCATTGAGGTTGCTGGCGTTGAAGTACCGACCCGCGCGTATGTGGCGTCCTTCGGTTTCAAGGGTTCCGACCAGCAGAAGCTCACCGGCGTGCTGTCCGGTGGTGAACGCAATCGTCTGAATCTTGCGTTGACCCTGAAGCAGGGCGGCAACCTGCTGCTGCTCGACGAACCGACCAACGATCTTGATGTCGAAACTCTTGAATCGCTTGAAAACGCACTGCTTGGCTTCCCGGGCTGCGCTGTGGTGATCTCTCACGACCGTTGGTTCCTCGACCGCGTGGCCACGCATATTCTCGCATGGGAAGGCGATGACGAGAATCCAGCCAAGTGGTACTGGTTCGAAGGCAACTTCCAGGCCTATCAGGAAAACCGTGTCGCTCGTCTCGGCGAAGATGCGGCTCGCCCCCACCGTCTCCATCGCAAGCTAACGCGCTAAGCCGTTAAGCAGACAGTCCTGTGGACTGTCTGTAGGCTTGGCCTGAGTGAGGCGACAGCCGAACGAAGGCAACAATGAGCCTTGCGAAGCAAGACCATAATTGCAGGGCCACAGGCTAGCCGTTAAGCAGACAGTCCTGTGGACTGTCTGTAGGCTTGGCCTGAGTGAGGCGACAGCCGAACGAAGGCAACAATGAGCCTTGCGAAGCAAGACCATAATTGCGAACGTTACTCGCAAATTTCAGCAAAGCGCCGTGCTTCGTTACGAAGTGCGGCGCTTTGCCGTATGTGAATCGTTTGACGATTACCTGCCGTTCACGCTTCTCACGCATTCGTTACAAAACAATCCGGCGAAATTTACCGCCCTTGCGTAGACTCGTTTCCAGAACGAAGCGTTTATCGTATGCGACTCAAAGAATCGAGGCCCGTTATGACACAGACAGCGCAGACAGCAATAACTCCGTTACAACGGTTGGCGAAGGTGCTTCAGCTGGGCACGCCTTCCACGTACCGCAGCCACACATATGTGAATGGCGAAAGCCTGTATTTCCCCACTGGCCGCGTGTACGGCGGTCAGGTGATCGCGCAGGCCATGATGGCCGCATCCAAAACGGTTCCGCCATCTCGTCTGCCGAATTCGATTCATGGCTATTTCATTTCCGCCGGCGATATTCGTCAGGATTTGCTGTTTGATGTGGAGAATCTGCGTGATGGCCGCTCGTTTTCCGCTCGTCGCGTGAATGTCACGCAGGCTCAGGGTTCGATTCTGACGGCCATCGCCAGCTTCCAGGAGCAGGGTCAGAATGGCATTGAGTTCGCCGATCCCATGCCGGAAGGCGTGCCGGAGCCGGAAACGTTGACCAGTGCGAAGCAGCTGATGGAGCCGTTTGCCGAAAAGTCTTCGTATGCCAAATACTATGCGGAAAAGTCGCCGTTCGACATTCGTCATGTGACGCGCACGATCATGCTGGGTGCCGATAAGAAGAGCGCCAGTAACGATTCCGGCAAGCAGATGGTGTGGATGAAGGCCGACGGCACGGTTGACGTTCCGCAGGTCATGCATCGAGCGATGTTGGCTATGGGTTGCGATCAGGTGATGCTGGAGCCGGTGTTGCGTCGTGCCGGGTTAAGTATTGCCACGCCTGGCATTTCGTTCGCTTCGATCGATCATTCGATGTGGTGGTATCGCGATATCGACATCAATCAGTGGCATTTGTATGTGCAGGATACGCCTACCGCGGCTCACGGCCGTGGCTTGGGGCAGGCGAAGGTATACACGCAGGATGGCGAGCTTGTTGCCTGCATGACTCAGGAGGCGATGATCCGTGTTCCTGAGGAGGATTTGAAGAAGTAAGGACAATCAGGCTTTCGTTTGGGTTGCCGATTTGGTTGCCGCGGCCGCGTAACGGTTTCGTTGCGTGGCCGTTTTCATTTTCGGACTTTCCGGACCGTCGATTGGTGGGATTTGACACAACCACTCCCCCACAATGCCGATGATCATGTCAGCGATGCATACGATTGCCGCGATCGCGCATTCGAGGATGGCCTGACTGTAGAACGTCGCCTCACCATGCGGCAGGCTCATGATGAGCTGTCCACCATACCAGCCGGCCAACGCCGCTCCTGCCACGCCCAACGCTTTGCATGACACCAGTGTGGCGAACGCCTTCTGCGGGTCCAAAGGTTTCAGCTGCGCGCGTTTTTTCGGGATCCGTGGTGGTGTATTTGTGGATCTGCAATGCCATATACAGCACGACGAATCCCAGAATCGCCAACACCACGGGCACGATCCATGGAGCGCCGACCAATGGCAAACCTGAAATCTCGCCATATTTCGCCAATCCCATACCGGCCAGCAATCCTAATGCGGCAGCGAGAACATAGCACCACCAAGGGGTTCTGCGCGCTTTCATAGCGTACCTCCGATGATCCAATTGTCGGTCAGCAGTCCCACTTGCGCGGTATCGGGGGCCATGGCCAGCAGGAATGATACCGGATCCTTGCCCAGTCGCGCATCGGGATCCATGTCGAGCCATGGCGCAAGCACTGCGGCATGGTTGCGTGCGGTGGGCCATGGCACCTTGCAGTCAGGCTCATCGCATGTCACGCCTTCCATGTCGATCAGGTCGAGATCGAAGTCTTCGCCGACGGAAGCTTCCACATTGCTTAATGCTTCGATCAGATCATGGGCGCCCATGCGCGTGGAAATCTGGATTACCGCGGCCATTTTGTCGGGGAGTCCGTCGAGTTGGCTCACATGGTAGAGGGGTGAGATGCCCTCGACTTGGTTGCCGGGAATGCCGTCCAATGTGACGATGGCCATGCGGAACTGCTGTTCGGCATCGGTTGCTGGGCTGTCCAGTGAGATCACCGCACGTTTCGATGCGGGTTCTAGCTGTGCAGAAGCGAGTGCGGCCACTTTGGCTGCGGCGGTTCCTTCCGGCAAATCGCTGGAATCGATCGCATCATACGCTTCGCCCATATCATCCGCATCGCCCGCATTATTGGCATCGCAGGCAAGGTCGTCGGTACCGTAGCCGGTCGGGCTTTCCACCATCCAATCATCTGCGATTTCGTCGATATGGTCGCGATCGGTCGATTCACGGAGGAGTTGAGCCACGGAACCGGCATGTTCGCCCGGCAGTTCGGCATCGGGTTCGAGTGCCAGCCACGGCCCCAGCACGAACGCACGCTGCCATGCACGGGGGTGAGGCAGCGTCAGGTCCGGATCGTCGCTGCTCTGACCGTCAAAATCGATGATGTCCAGATCAAGTGTGCGCGAAGTCCAATGGTCGGTACGCACTCGACCATGTTCGGCTTCGATGCGCTGCAATCCTCGCAGCAGTTCCATTGCCGACAATTTGGTGGTCACGGAAACAACCGCATTGTAAAAGTCGGGGGTACCATCGGGCATGCCCCACGCATCGGTACGGTACAGCGGCGAAATGCCCGTAACCTGAGTGGACGCCAGTCCGTCGATCGAACGCACCGCGTCACGCAAGGTGGCCACTACATCGCCCTGATTGCCACCCATGGCAATGATGGCATGATGCACTTGCGATGCAGCCGAAGTTGTTTCACGAGAACGTTCCACGGTTACGCTCACGTCGTCGAATGGCACTACGATTGGCGCACTCGGCTTATGCACGGTCACTTGCGTTCGCGCCACGGCAGGATATTCGAGAATCATGCTGGCAATGCGATCGGCCAGTTTTTCGATGAGATCGACATGATCGCCTTCGATAATGGCGACTATTCCTTTGGCGATGGCACCGTAATCGACGGTGTCGTGCAGATCGTCGGAATGCCCGGCTGGCGCAAGATCCAGAAACAGCGTGGCGTCGACGACGAACGTCTGCGCACGCTCATGTTCGAAATCAAGCACACCGTGTTTGCCGACCGCGCGAACGCCAGTCAATCGAATCTGATCCATGCCAGCCTTTCTTTGCATATCTCAAGGTTTTAGTGATGTGAGGCGTTGCCGTGCCTACGCAGTCAAGAGCATACGAACGTATGCACCCACCGCGCGTATCAGACGTTGGCGAAAGCACGCCACGCGTTGCCGATGGCCACCGCATCGCGGCTTTTTGGCCACGTCATGCACGCGCACGGCCCACACGCCATGTTCGGCGCACAAGGCGCTGATGGCGGCGGTCGCATTGTCTTTGCTGCCCATGCTTGGCTCGTCGATACCGGCATCGGCAAGCGCCGCGCCAACGAATCGTTTGCGCGAGGCTCCGATCAGCACCGGATAGCCAGTGGAGTTAAACCGTTCCAATGCCACCATAAGCGGGAAGTTGTGTTCCACGCTCGGCTTGGAGAATCCAAGTCCTGGGTCGATGATGATCTGTGACGGCGAGACGCCTGCCTGAAGCACGTCGTCGACCTGCTTCATGAGTTCGTCATACACGTCGTTCACCACGCCATTGGCGTACACGGACGTATTAGCGTCAGGCACGTCGCCTGCAGAGCCGGCAAGCCAACCGCGCCAATGCTGCACAATGTAAAGGCTTTCCGCGTGTTCGGCCACCACATGGGGCACTTCGCGGTCCAGCTGACCGCCGGACACATCGTTGATGATCTGCGCACCATGCTCCAACGCCATGCGAGCCACCGATGCGCGCGTAGTGTCGATGGACAGCACCGCGCCTTCCGGAATCAGCGCATCCACAGCGCCTAGCACGCGGGTCTGCTCGTCTTCCTCACTGACACGTTTGGCTCCGGGGCGAGTGGATTCGGCGCCGATATCGATGATGTCAGCCCCATCTTTCATCATCGCCTCGCCGTGCGCTTTCGCATTCGCAGGATCGAGCCACAGCCCACCATCGGAGAACGAATCCTCCGTAATGTTGAGCACGCCCATCACCAGCGTACGGTCGCTATCGTGAATCGCTTTCATATCAATGGTCATCCGGTTTCCCCCTCCTATATCCGGTTATTGGTATTTACGATTCGACTTGCTGCAGCCGCGCCGATCACGCATGCTGCGACAGGATCAGGCTCATGGCTTCGGCTCGCGTCGTCGCGTCTCGCATGCAGCCGCGCACCGCCGATGTAACCGTACGCGATTGCGCCTTCTTTACGCCACGCATGGCCATGCACATGTGGTCGCATTCGGTGACCACGATCACGCCACGTGCTTCGATACCTTCCATCAACGCGTCGGCCACCTGTTGGGTGAGGCGCTCCTGCACTTGCGGACGTCGGGCATACAGTTCCACCAGTCGTGCAAGCTTGCTTAAGCCCGCCACTTGGCCGTTCGACGGAATATAGCCGACGTGGGCCACGCCATGGAACGGCAGCAGGTGGTGTTCGCATACCGAGAAGAGTTCAATATCGCGTACCAGCACCATTTCGTCGGTATCGACTTTGAACTTGGTTTTGAGCACTTCCTCGGGGCCGTGTCCAAGGCCTGCGAACAGCTCCTTGCAGGCACGCCCAATACGGTCGGGGGTGTCGAGCAGGCCTTCACGGTCCGGGTCTTCGCCAATGGATTTCAGAAACAGGCGTACTGCCTGGCGCACGCCTTCCTCGTCATAGCCGACAGGCCCGGCCGCATGGGCGGCACGGGCCTTGTCGTCGAAGAGGGTATCGAATGCTTCGGTATCGCTCATCAGTTGGTCAATCCTGCGCTTTTCTTCAGGGATTCGGGAATCGGAACCGGCGGAATGTCGGAATCCGGGCGCTTGCTGTCGCTCAGCCACACTTCACGCTTCGGCGCCTTCTTGACATTAGCGAAGATTTCCGCAAGTTCCTTTTCGTTGAGTGTTTCCTTGACGAGCAGCTGACGTACGAGCTCGTCAAGAATCTCACGATTCTCGTTGATGACGTTCCACGCTTCGGTATGCGCGGTTTCCACCAGTTTGAGCACTTCCTCGTCGATGATTTCGGCGGTGCGTGCGGAATACTTGTGGTTCAGCGATCCAAGGTCGCTCTGTTCGTCATCGGACCACTTGATGGCACCCAGCTTGTCGGAGAAGCCGTAGTCGAGCACCATCTGACGTGCGATGTTCGTCGCCTTTTCGATGTCGTTGGAAGCGCCGGTGGTCGGATCGTGGAACACGACTTCCTCCGCGGTACGACCACCCATGGCGTACGCCATCTGGTCGAGCAGCTGGTTGCGAGACATGGAATAGCGATCTTCAGTCGGCATCACCGCGGTGTAGCCAAGTGCGCGGCCACGCGGCAGAATGGTGACCTTGGTGACCGGATCGGTATCGTTCATGGCAGCCGCCACCAGCGCGTGACCACCCTCGTGGTATGCGGTGTTGCGCAGTTCGTCGAGCGCCATGCCCTTGGAACGGCGCTTCGGGCCCGCCTGCACGCGGTCGATGGCCTCGTCGATGGCGCGGTTGTCGATCAGCTGCGCACCGGCGCGGGCGCACAACAATGCGGCTTCGTTCAACACATTGGCCAGATCGGCGCCGGTAAAGCCCGGCGTACGCACGGCGATCATACGCAGATCGACATCAGGCACGAACGGCTTGCCCTTGGCATGCACCTTCAAAAGTAGCCTCGCGGCCTTCCAAATCAGGCGCTTCGACGGCTACCTGACGGTCGAAACGGCCCGGGCGAAGCAGTGCCGGATCAAGCACGTCGGGGCGGTTGGTCGCGGCGATGATGATCAGATTGGTGTCGTTATTGAAGCCGTCCATCTCGACGAGCAGCTGGTTCAGCGTCTGCTCACGTTCGTCGTGGCCGCCGCTCATACCGGAACCGCCACGCTTACGACCGACGGCATCGATCTCATCGATGAAGATGATGGCCGGAGCGTTCTTCTTGGCCTCATCGAACAGATCGCGCACACGGGAGGCGCCAAGACCCACGAACATTTCCACGAAGTCGGAGCCTGCCATGGAGTAGAAAGGCACACCGGCTTCGCCTGCGATGGCTCGTGCCAGCAACGTCTTACCGGTACCTGGAGGGCCGTAGAGCAATACGCCACGCGGAATGCGGGCACCCAAAGCCTTGTAACGAGACGGATCCTTCAGGAAGTCCTTGATTTCCTCGACTTCCTGCACGGCAGCCTCTTCGCCGGCCACGTCGGCGAACTTGGTGGTCGGGGTCTGGCCTTCGAGCAGCTTGCCGCTGTTCTTCTTGCCGCCCATACCGAACATGCCGCCAGCACCGCCCATACGGCTCATCATGAACCAGAACAGACCAAAGATAATGAGGAACGGCAGCAGCGAGGTCAGCAGATACGTCCAAATGCTGCTCTGCTGCATGGTCGCCGTCCAGCCCTTGACCGGATCAGCCTTCTGCACGGCCTTGACCACGGTTGCGGACTGCGCGTACGTGTAGTAAAATTGCACGCTTTTTTGCCGTAGTTCTTCATGCGCCCGGTATCAGGGTCTGTAGCGGAGTAGTCGCTCTTAAGCTTGAGCTTGACCTGCTGGGTGTTGTCTACGATCTGTGCGTATTCAACATTGTTGCCGTTGAGAATCTGCAGACCGTCCTTGGTGTCGATGGTCTGGGAACCGGTTCCGGCGAAAATCTGGAACATGGTCACGGCAAGCAATGCCACAACCACAACCCACAGCCATGGGGACTGCCAGAACGGACGCGGACCGCCATTGGATCCGTTGCCGTTGGACTTGTCACCCTTGCCGTTGGAATCGTTGCCATTGCCGGCGTTATTATTGCGTCCAAACGGATTGGTGAACGGGTTATTGCCGCCGCCGTTGTTATTCGGCGACTGGCCCGGACCAGGAAAACTCATGCCTGACCTCCTTCATACACTTCCGGCTTCAGCACCGCGATCGAATCAAGATTGCGGTATCGCTCGTCATAATCCAAGCCGAAACCGACCACGAATTCATCGGGAATCTCACGTCCCTTATATTTCACAGGAACATCCACCTTACGGCGCGCCGGCTTTTCCAACAGCGCAAAATCTCCACGGAAGCGGCACCACGGCTTTTGAGCTCATCGACGAGCCACGCCAACGTGACGCCCGAATCGATGATGTCTTCCACAATAAGCACGTGACGACCGCGAACATCGGTGGACAGATCCTGCCGCACGGTGATCTTGCCGCTCGATTGAGTGCCGGAACCGTAGCTCGACAGGCTCATGAAATCCATCTCCGCGTGGATGCTCATGGCCTGCGAGAACGCCGCAAGCGTGTTCACCGCACCCTTGAGCACGCAAACCAGCAGC
>ENA-OQHD01000325-OQHD01000325.1-human-gut-metagenome-genome-assembly--contig:-NODE-325-length-18354-cov-3.263510_pt1 | contig 18354 bp, 26 predicted proteins | sample MGYA00242560_ERZ504711 | MGnify/ENA primary metagenome ERZ504711 (study PRJEB26092, sample SAMD00036198) | human gut metagenome | host: Homo sapiens | study: EMG produced TPA metagenomics assembly of...
CAAAGTAATGTGCGATGAGGCGGCAAGAAATGATAAGCTGGCAGCGATCACAGCAGCAATGGAAGATGGCACGGGACTTGCAGGATTCCGGAAAAAATTATCCGGACCGCTTTTTTGATGTGGGAATTGCAGAAGAACATGCAGTGACATTTGCGGCGGGACTCGCAGCAGGTGGAATAAAGCCGGTATTCGCCGTGTATTCGTCATTTTTAACAGAGGGCATATGACCAGATGATCCATGATGTGGCACTTCAGAATCTTCCGGTAATGTTTGCAGTAGACCGTGCAGGTCTGGTGGGAAACGACGGGGAAACCCATCAGGGAATCTTTGATCTGTCCTACTTAAGCACTATCCCTAATATGGTTGTACTGTCGCCGAAGCATAAATGGGAACTGGCTGATATGATAAGATTCGGTATCGCATATGATGGTCCGGTAGCCATCAGGTATCCTAGAGGCAGTGCATGCGATGCCTGTCCGGAATTCAGAAGTCCGGTAGTATACGGAAAGAGTGAAATGCTATACGAAGAACGGGAGATTGCAGTGATCTTTGTCGGACATATGTTTGGCGAGGCGCTGGAGGTCAGAAAACAGTTAAAAGAAGCCGGATATCATTGCTCACTGGTCAATGCAAGATTTGTAAAACCACTGGATACAGAGATGCTGGATCACCTGACAGAGCAGCACAAGCTGATCGTTACGATCGAAGAAAATGTAAGATCCGGCGGATTCGGTGAACATGTAACAGAGTATCTGATGAGGACGGGTTCGGATACGAGAGTGCAGATCCTGGCACTTCCGGATGAATATATAGAGCATGGCAATGTGGAGGTTCTGCGCAAAGAGACTGGTCTGGATGTAGAGACCATGACAGCGAAGATCCGTAAGTTATATGAGACGTTATAGACATTACAGATATGAGACACGATAGACAACAGGAGAGATTATGAAAGAACGATTAGACGTATTACTGGTAAAGAGAAATCTGGCAGCTTCCAGAGAAAAGGCAAAAGCCATCATTATGTCCGGAATCGTATATGTAGATTGGGCAAAAAGAAGACAAGGCCGGGACTACTTTTCCGGAAGAAGCTATGATCGAAGTACGCGGACATACGCTTCCGTATGTCAGCCGCGGAGGACTGAAACTGGAAAAAGCAATTAAGAACTTTGATGTGAACGTAGAAGGAAAAGTATGTACGGATGTAGGTTCTTCTACGGGTGGGTTCACAGACTGCATGCTGCAGAATGGCGCGGTAAAGGTATTTGCGATTGATGTGGGACGCGGACAGCTTGACTGGAAATTAAGACAGGATCCACGCGTAGTGTGTATGGAAAAGACGAATATCCGTTATGTGACACCGGAAGATATAGGGGAACCGGTGCAGTTTTCATCCATTGACGTATCCTTCATCTCACTTACGAAAGTACTGCTTCCCATCCGTAATTATCTGACGGATGAAGGACAGATCGTAGCATTGATCAAGCCGCAGTTCGAAGCAGGCAGGGAAAAGGTTGGAAAGAAAGGCGTTGTACGTGAGAAGAGTACACATATAGAAGTGATTCATAAAGTGATCGATTATGCAATGTCTATTGGATTTGAAGTGCTGAATCTGGAATTTTCTCCGATCAAAGGACCGGAAGGCAATATCGAATATCTGGTCCACTTACAGAAATGTGAAGCGACTGACAGAATCTCGCCGCAGATCGATGTCGAAAAGACGGTAGATCTGTCGTTTGCTACACTTGCGAAAGGTTAGAGGCAGATGTTAAAAAGGTTTTCGGATCGTTACCAATGACGGGAAAGATACGAATCATGCGGTGACAGGAAAAGTAAAAGAATTGCTGGAGATAGCAGGAAGAAACTGTGCATTGTGTGAAAAGGATGCAGAAAAGAATATTATCAGGGAACGGATTCCGGACATGATAGACTGTGCGATCGTGATCGGCGGTGACGGAAGTCTGATTGAAGTGGCAAGAACACTTTGGAAAAGAGATGTTCCAATTTTGGGTATCAATATGGGAACGCTTGGGTATCTTACAGAAGTAGAAGTGAATAATCTGGAAGAAGATATCACGCAGATGTTGCAGGGTGATTATCTGTATGAAGAACGCATGATGTTAGAAGGAACATTTCAGGATGGGAAAAACGGATGTCGCGCTAAATGATATTGTTGTGTCGCGAAGGGGCGATGACCTGCGCATTATTTATTTCAAATTGTTTGTAAACGGGAACTTTGAATTCTTACGAAGCGGATGGAATTATCATATCCACACCGACCGGATCTACGGCATACAATCTGTCGGCCGGAGGTCCGATCGTGGAACCGACAGCGTCACTTACCGTGATCACACCAATCTGCTCTCATGCATTGAATACAAGAAGTATTGTTCTGTCTTCAGACGATGAGATCGTAATTGAGATCGGGGAAGGACGAAGAGGAAATATCGAAAAACGTACTGGTCACATTTGACGGTGCGACCAGTGTGCCGATCCAGAACCGGGGATAAGCTGACAATCTGTAAGGCGGAAAAGACGACAAAGATAATGAAGATCAATGAAAATCAGGATTTTTTGGAAATATTACGGAGAAAGATGAAGGGAAATTGATGAGATGAAAGTAAACAGACATGCGAAGATCATAGAACTGATCAACAAATATCATATTGAAACGCAGGAAGAACTGGCAGAATATCTGAACCGGGAAGGGTTTAAAGTAACACAGGCAACGGTATCCAGAGATATCCGGGACCTGAAGCTTACAAAGATACCGTCTGAGAACGGCAAGCAGAGATATGCACTGCATCAGCATCATGAGAGTGCAATGAGTGAAAAATATATCCGCGTCTTAAAAGAGGGATATCTGTCTATGGATATGGCGCAGAATATCCTGGTGATCAAGACAGTAGCGGGAATGGCAAGTGCGGTATGTGCGGCACTGGATGCAATGAAATGGAATGAGATTGTCGGAAGTATTGCAGGGGATGATACGATCATGTGTGCGATCCGAAGTGTGGATGACACGGTAAAAGTAATGGACAAGATTAGCAAGATTATCTTATAGGAGGATGCATGTTACAGTATTTACATGTGAAAAACCTGGCTTTGATCGATGAGATCGAAGTAGAGTTCGGCAGAGGACTGAACATATTAACTGGAGAGACCGGTGCCGGGAAGTCGATCATTCTTGGCTCGGTCAATCTTGCTCTTGGCGGGAGATACACGAAAGATATCCTCCGACAGGGAACGAGATACGGACTGGTAGAACTGACATTTTCGGTAGAAAGTGAACGACAGATCCGCAGATTAAAAGAACTGGATGTTTACCCGGAGGACGGGTTTGTTACGCTTCAGAGAAGGCTGATGGAAGGAAGAAGTGTCAGCAAGATCAATGGAGAGACGGTGCAGATGGCGACGCTTAAAGCAGTATCCGCCATCCTGATCGATATTCACGGACAGCACGAACATCAGTCATTGCTTTATAAAAAGAATCATCTGGCAATAGTGGATGCATTTGCCGGAGAAGAAACGAAAAAGCAGAAAGAAAAAGTGGCGGAAACATGGCAGCAGTATAAAGGAAAAATAAGAGAACTGTCGGAAGCAGGAACAAATGGATCCGAGCGGGCAAAGGAACTGGCTTTTCTTAAGTTTGAAGTGGATGAGATCGTCCGGGCAGAATTAAAAGAGCACGAAGATGAAGAACTGGAATCATGTTACCGGCGCATGTGTAACGGAAAGAAGATTGCCCAAAGTGTTGCGGAATGCTACCAGTATACGGGCGAAGATGGGGAAAGTGCGAGCGAAAAGCTTGGAAGGGCACTCCGAACACTGTCGGAAGCTGTGGATGCCGATGAGCAGCTGTCACAGTTATATACCCAGCTGGCGGATGTAGACAATCTGCTGAATGATTTTAATCATGAACTGGCAGAATATCAGAAAAACTGTGAATTCTCGGATGAAGAATTCTATGAGACAGAAAAGCGGCTGAACGAGATCAATCATCTGAAGACAAAGTATGGAAATTCTTATGAAGAGATCATGGCATACTGTAAGAAGCAGGAAGAACGAATCGGGATTCTGGAAAATTATGATAGCTATATGCAGGAACTGGAGAAATCCTGTGAGCAGTTGTCGCAGAAGTATCTGGAATTGGCAGGAAAGCTTTCGGCACTGCGGCAGAAGAAGGCTAAAATGCTTGCAAAAAAAGATTCAGAAAGGTCTTGAAGATCTGAATTTTGAACAGGTACAGTTTGAGATACATTTTGCGGAAAAGAAAGAATATGCCAAAGATGGCATCGATGATGTGGAATTCAGGATCTCGCTTAACCAGGGACAGCCGGTGAAGCCGCTGACAGAAGTGGCATCCGGCGGGGAACTTTCCAGAATTATGCTGGCGATCAAAGCGGTAATGGCAGACAAAGATGAGATCGAGACGTTGATCTTTGATGAGATCGATGTCGGGATCAGTGGACGTACTGCTCAGAAGGTTTCGGAAAAAATTGGCACTGATCGGAAAAGAACACCAGGTGATCTGTATTACGCATCTGGCGCAGATCGCAGCTATGGCAGACCGGCATTTTTTTGATTGAAAAAAAGACAGAAGATGCCGTGACACGAACGCAGATCTATCCATTGAATGAAGAAAATTTCCGTGGAAGAACTTGCAAGGATCCTTGGCGGAGCCAGGATCACAGATACGGTGATGCAAAGTGCCAGAGAGATGAAAAACTCTGGCATCACAGATGAAATAAAAAACCGTAAAGATCCAGAGTATTTTTTGCTGAAATACCATATACTAAGACAGACATTTGTAACAGAGTGTCTGTTTTTTTCATTGCTGTGCAGACAAAATGACAGGATGGAGTGTGGAATATGAGAAAATACTGGTATCGTAGATTCCTGCTTGTGCTGCTTGTGTTATCTGTCCTTGGTTATGCAGGATATGAAATTACAAAGCGGCAGGAACAGGGGAGAAAAAAATGAAGTAAGTGCAGATACGGTTTCTTCGGACACTGTGATCCCGGGAGGAATGCCGGTTGGGATCTATCTGGAGACGGAAGGGGTCATGGTCTTAGGTACAGAGAAGATTACCGGAGCGGATGGGAAAATTGACAGAACCGGCCAGGCATCTTGTGAAAGCCGGGATTATATAGTGGAATGTAACGGAAAGAAGATTGCCGATAAAAATGAGGCTGCAGGACACATTAAAAAATGCTGGATGCGGAAGAAGTGGTCCTAAAGCTCAGGAGAGATTCCGGAATATCTGGATGTGAAGATAAAACCCGGTGCGGAATAAAACGAATCAGTACATGCTGGGAATATGGGTAAGGGACAATGCACAGGGGCTTGGAACTGTGACATTTCTGAACACGGACAGTCGTTTTGGAGCATTGGGGCATGGAATCCATGACACAGATACGAACACTCTGATGGAGATTAAAGACGGAAGGGTCTACGAGACCAGCATTCGCAGTATCCAGAAAGGAGCAGGAGGGGAACCGGGCGGGATAGAAGGAATCATCGTCTATAACCGGTATAATGTTCTGGGAACTATTGATAAAAACACAGATTGTGGGATATTCGGAACCCTTGAACGTACAGACAACCTGTTCCGGAATACAGAGCCGGTCGGCATTATGGCAACGGATGAGATCAAAAAAGGAGATGCGGTTATACGATGCTGTGTAGAAGGAAAAGTAAAAGAATACAAAATTCGTATAACAAAAACCGACAAACATACAAAAGAAGAAAATAAAGGTCTGGAGATCAAGGTGACAGATCCGGAACTTCTTGAGATTACAGGCGGAATCATACAGGGAATGTCCGGGGCACCAATCCTTCAGAACGGGAAAATCGCTGGTGCAGTCACTCATGTATTCGTCAATGATCCTGCAAGGGGATATGGGATTTTTATCGAAAATATGCTGAAACATGTAGAATAATTAGAATATTGTCGATGCAGGTCAGGTTTTTACGACAGCATTTTCTTGTTCGGAAATTGCAGGAATTATATAATAAAACTCGACATGATTATTAAGGGACAAGGAGGCATAACGTAAAATGAGAGAAGTTAATGTAGCAATCGCTGACGACAATGAGAGAATTTTGGGAATATGCTGGGGGAAATCATAGAGCAGGATCATGATCTGAATCTGATAGGCAAAGCCAATAATGGAGAAGATATGTATCGTCTGATCAAAGAAAAAGGAACCGGATGTAGTACTACTGGATCTGATCATGCCTAAGCTCGATGGTTTAAGTGTGATGGAAAAAATAAATGCAGATGACCAGATCACCAAGCGTCCGGAATTTATCATAGTAACGGCTGTTGGACAGGAACGGATCACAGAAGATGCTTTCCGAAAAGGAGCAAGTTATTATGTGATGAAACCATTTCACAATGATATGATCTTAAGCCGGATCAAAGATGCAGGAAAAGGAGAGAGGCGGAATAGTTCTGAAGCAATACCCGGAAGCACAGTGCAGAAGAAGCCGGAGTATAATCTGGAGACGAGGGTGACAGATATGATCCATGAGATCGGAATACCGGCACACATCAAAGGATATCATTACCTGAGAGATGCGATCATCATGGCAGTGGATGATATGGATGTATTAAATGCAATCACAAAAGTTCTGTATCCGACGATCGCTAAGATGCACCAGACGACGGCAAGCAGAGTAGAAAGAGCAATCCGCCATGCAATCGAAGTTGCATGGAGCAGAGGAAAACTGGATACACTGGATGAACTCTTTGGATATACAGTAAGCAACGGAAAAGGTAAGCCGACAAACTCGGAATTTATTGCACTGATCGCAGATACGATCCGTCTGGAAAATAAAAACCGGTAAACAACCCATTTTATTCTGAATCAAAAATACGTTATAATGATAAAGTATTCTAAGGTTGGGAGGAAAATGCAATGAAGAAAATATTATTTGCGGCATCTGAGTCAGTCCCATTTATCAAGACAGGAGGACTTGCTGATGTTGTCGGCTCATTACCAAAATATTTTGATAAAGAAAAATTCGATGTGCGTGTAATGCTTCCGAAGTATATGTGCATGAAAGATGAATGGAAAGAAAAACCTTCAGTATCACACACATTTTTTATATGGATCTGAACTGGAGAAAGCAGTATGTAGGTGTTCTTGAAATGGAATACGACGGAATCAGGGTTTTATTTTATAGATAACGAATATTACTTTAACGGATATGCACCGTACGGTGATATATATGCGGATATTGGAAAAAATTTGCATTCTTCTCAAAAGCTGTATTAAGCGCACTTCCATTGATTGATTTCAGACCAGATATCATTCACTGTCACGACTGGCAGACAGGGCTGGTTCCAATCTATCTGGATAATTTCAGATATGGCAATGAATTTTACCGTGGAATCAAGACGGTCATGACCATACATAATTTGAAATTCCAGGGAACATGGGATCCGAAGCGTGTCAGAGATATTACCGGATTACCTCAGTATTATTTCGCACCGGATAAACTGGAGGCATATAAGGATGCAAACTACCTGAAGGGTGGAATTGTATATGCAGACAGAGTGACGACGGTAAGTAATTCCTATGCAGAAGAGATCAAGACACCATTCTATGGTGAAAAGCTGGATGGTCTTATGAATGCAAGGGCAAATTGTCTGTCAGGAATTGTAAATGGAATTGACTACGAAGATTATAATCCGCTGACAGATAATAAGATTGAGAGAAATTATGATGTCAGCAATTTCCGTAAAGCAAAAAATCAAGAATAAGATCGCACTTCAGAAAGAACTTGGTCTGGAGGAAAACCAGAAGACCATGATGATCGGTGTGGTTTCCAGACTGACAGACCAGAAAGGCTTTGATCTTGTTGCTTATGTAATGGATGAACTGTGTCAGGATGCAGTACAGATCGTAGTCCTTGGTACAGGGGAAGAGCAGTATGAGAATATGTTCCGTCATTTTGCCTGGAAATATCCGGGAAAAGTATCTGCAAACATTTATTATTCAGAAGCAATGTCCCATAAGATCTATGCATCCTGTGATGCATTTCTTATGCCATCCCTGTTTGAACCATGCGGACTCAGCCAGTTGATGAGTCTGCGTTACGGAACAGTCCCGATTGTACGCGAGACAGGTGGATTAAAAGATACGGTAGAGCCATACAATGAGTATGAAAAGACCGGTACAGGATTCAGCTTCATGAACTACAATGCACATGAGATGCTGGCAACTGTCCGTTATGCGGAACAGATCTATTATGATAAGAAGCGAGACTGGAATAAGATTGTAGAACGTGCCATGACCAAAGATTTCTCATGGAAAAATTCTGCAAAACAGTACGAAGAATTATACGAAGGATGTAAAAACAGACTAAAGGAGAACGACAGAAAAAATATGAAAATCAGTGATATATTAGTAGAAAAGACACGCATCTTCTTTTGAGGTATTTCCTCCGAAGACAGATGCAGCATATGAAGGAGTATTAAAGGCGACAGAAGCAATTGCAGAATTGAAACCGTCATATATGAGTGTTACATATGGTGCAGGCGGCGGTACCAGTAAGAATACTGTAAAGATTGCATCACATATCAAAGATAAATATAATGTACCAAGCCTTGCACATCTTACTTGTGTATCATCAACAAAAGAAGAAGTGCATCAGGTAATCGATCAGTTAAAGGCATCAGGAATTGAAAATATCCTTGCTCTCAGAGGAGATATTCCACAAGAGAGTGAATTCCCACTTCCGAATCATTATCAGTATGCATATGAGCTGATCGAGGATATCAAGAGTCAGGGAGATTTCTGCATCGGGGCTGCATGTTATCCGGAAGGACATGTAGAGTCCGAACATAAGAAGGATGATATTGCACATCTGAAACAGAAAGTAGACTGTGGTGTAGATTTCCTGACTACACAGATGATTTTTTGATAACAATATTCTTTATAATTTCCTCTATAGAGCGAGAGAAAAGGGTGTTACCGTTCCGGTTATTCCGGGAATCATGCCGGTAACAAATGCAAATCAGGTAAAGAGAATCCTGTCTATGTCCGGAACCAACCTTCCGGAGAGATTCAAAGCAATCGTAGATCGCTTTGGAGATAATCCGAAAGCAATGCAGCAGGCAGGTATTGCGTATGCGACAGACCAGATCATCGATCTGTTCGCAAATGGCATTAACCATGTTCACGTATATTCTATGAATAAACCGGAGGTTGCTGCGGCAATCCAGGCAAATCTTTCAGAGATTCTGAATAAATAGAGGAAGCAAAATGGACGCAAGAACGAAAGAAGCAATTCGTTACTTGGGATATGGCAGACATGCGGTAGATGATCATACGCTGAAGCTTGTGGAAAGCTGTTTTGAAGAACTTTCCCAGGCGGCGTGCGGCAGGATCGTCTACCGCATTTTTGAATTAGAATTCCCGGAGAGTGGAAGAATCCTTCTGGGAAATCTGGATATCCACAGTAAAAATCTTTATAAAAATCTGACGGGATGTAAAAAAGCAGTGCTGCTGGGTGCAACGCTTGGACCGAAAGTTGATCTGCTATTGCGGAAATATTCCATCGGAGATATGGCAAGAGTGGTAACACTTCAGGCGTGTGCGGCTGCTATGCTGGAAGAATATTTGGATGAATGGCAGACTGCTCTGGAAGCAGATATGAAGAAAGAGGGTTATTATATCAGACCGAGATTCAGTCCTGGATATGGAGACTTTGATATTGCACATCAGGATATGATCCTCCGTATGCTGGATACGGCAAAGAAGATCGGGCTGACACTTACCGGCGGCAATATGCTGACACCGTCAAAATCGGTGACGGCAGTGATCGGTCTCAGTGAAACAGAGACTTCCTGCCATATCAAAGGTTGTGAAGTGTGTCAGAAGAAGGACTGCGCATATCGCAGGTCATAAGATACAGGAAAAGGATAGGAGCAGACAGATGTTATTAGAACGACTGGGAAAAGAATTATTATACTTTGATGGCGGCATGGGAACGCTTCTGCAGTCAAAAGGATTGCAGCCAGGAGAACTTCCGGAAGTCTGGAATCTGGAGCATGCAGAAGAGATCGTTGATATTCATAAGTCATATTTCGAAGCCGGCAGTGATATCGTGCTTAGCAATACATTTGGTGCCAATGCGATCAAATTTCATGATTCCAAGTATGGACTGAAAGAAATCGTGACGGCCGGGATCCAAAATGCGAAAAAGGCCGCAGAGCTCGGCGTGCATGATGGAAGAACGACTTATGTAGCGTTAGATGTGGGCCCGACGGGTAAATTATTAAAACCAATGGGTGATCTTTCTTTTGAAGATGCATATGAGGCATTTAAAGAGACCATGATCTATGGAGAAGAAGCAGGAGCAGATCTGATCCATATCGAGACCATGAGTGACAGTTACGAAGTGAAAGCAGCAGTACTTGCAGCAAAAGAGAATACGTCACTTCCGGTATTTGCAACCATGATCTTTGATGAAAAGGGAAAACTTCTGACAGGTGGAGATGTCCCGGCAGTGATTGCCATGCTGGAGGGACTCCGCGTGGATGCACTTGGAATCAACTGTGGTATGGGACCGGAACAGATGCTTCCGATCCTGGAGGATATTCTGAAATACGCATCGGTTCCGATCATCGTAAAACCGAATGCAGGACTTCCGAAGCAGCGTGACGGGGAAGTCTATTATGATGTAGAACCGGAACAGTTTGCCGGATATATGGCAAAAAAGTCGTAGAGATGGGAGCGCATGTGATCGGCGGATGTTGTGGAACAACACCTGCACATATCCAGAAGATGGTTGAGACGACCAGAGAGATGAGCGTAAAGCCGGCAACAAAGAAAGATATCACAATGGTATCTTCTTACGGACATGCGGTCATCCTTGGCGGCAAGCCGATGATCATCGGAGAGAGAATCAATCCGACCGGTAAGAAGAAATTCAAACAGGCATTAAAAGACCACGACATGGATTATATCCTGAAAGAGGGTATTACGCAGCAGGATAAGGGAGCACATATTCTGGATGTCAACGTAGGACTTCCGGATATTGACGAGCCGGCGATGATGAAAGAAGTTATCATGGAGCTGCAAAGGCGTATCCAGCCTGCCACTTCAGATTGATACAGTTGATATTACAGCAATGGAAACGGCTATGCGTATCTATAATGGAAAGCCGATGGTAAACTCTGTAAATGGAAAACCAGGAAAATATGGATGCGGTTTTCCCGCTGATCAAACGTTACGGTGGTGTTGTGATCGGTCTTACGATCGATGAGGACGGAATCCCGGAAACCGCAGACGGAAGAGTCCGTGTGGCAGGAAAAATCATCGAAGAAGCGAAGAAATACGGCATTGACTAAAAAAGACATCGTGATCGATGTGCTGGCAATGACGATCAGTTCTGAACCGGAAGGTGCGAAGGTCACGCTGGAAGCACTCAAAAAGTCAGGGAGATTTATGGTGTCTGTACGGTTCTTGGTGTATCGAACATTTCGTTCGGTCTTCCGTACCGTCCGGCAGTTAATTCAAATTTCTATACGATGGCCATGCAGAATGGATTAAGTGCGGGGATCATTAATCCTTCTTCTGAGGATATGATGCGCTCGTATTATTCATTCTGTGCGCTGATGAATTACGATAAGAACTGCGAGGAGTATATCCGTGTATATGGCAGTCAGAAAGCAGGAACACCTGCACCGGCAGCCAAGGCAGAACTGACTTTAAAAGAGGCCATCGAAAAAGGTCTGAAAGAAGAAGCACATCATGCAACAGGAGAACTGTTAAAGGAACAGGCACCGCTGGAGATCATCAATGAACATCTGATCCCAGCACTGGATACGGTAGGAAAAGGATTTGAAAAGGGAACTGTCTTCCTGCCGCAGCTTCTGATGAGTGCCGATGCGGCAAAGATCGCATTTGCAGTGATCAAGGATGTACTCGCACAGGAAGGCGGGGAAGTCCAGGCGAAGAATAAGGTCATTCTCGCAACGGTAAAAGGAGATATTCACGATATTGGTAAGAACATTGTAAAAGTCCTTCTGGAGAATTACAGTTTTGATGTGATCGATCTGGGGAAAGATGTACCACCGGAAGTGATTGTAGATACTGCAGTGGAGCAGGATATCCGGCTGGTAGGTCTAAGCGCGCTTATGACGACAACGGTTGTAAGCATGGAAGAGACCATCAAGTTATTGAGAGAACGTAAACCTGAATGTAAAGTCATGGTAGGGGGAGCTGTGCTGAATCAGGATTATGCAGATATGATCGGGGCAGATTTTTACGGCAAAGATGCAATGCAGTCCGTATATTATGCACAGAGAGTATTTGAAGAAGAGTAATCAGTGAGCAAAGAATTTCATAAAAATATACAGCAGACAAAAAGGAGACAGCAAAAAATGGGATTAATATTACCAGAACATTATGATCCTCGCTTAAGCGTAAGAGAGACACAGGAAGCAATCAAGTACATTCGTGACACGTTCCAGAAGGAATTCGGAAAAGAGATGAATCTGGAGAGAATCTCTGCACCGTTATTCGTAGTAAAAAAAGCAGTGGTCTGAACGATGACCTGAACGGTGTGGAAAGACCGGTACAGTTCGATATCGCAGGCGTTCCGGGAGAGACAATAGAAGTTGTACATTCCCTTGCAAAATGGAAACGTATGGCATTATACAAATATGGATTCCAGCCGGGTGAGGGACTTTATACAAATATGAATGCGATCCGCAGAGATGAAGAACTTGACAACTTACATTCCTGCTACGTGGATCAGTGGGACTGGGAAAAAGTGATCAAAAAAGAAGAACGTACCGTTGAGACACTGGAAGCTACCGTACGCAATATCTTCAAGATCATCAAACATATGGAACATGAAGTATGGTACAAATATCCACAGGCAGTAAAGAAACTTCCGGAGGACATCTATTTCATCACTTCCCAGGAACTGGAAGATATGTATCCGGATAAGACTCCGAAGGAAAGAGAAAACCTGATCACAAAAGAACACGGCTGTGTATTCCTGATGAAGATCGGTGATAAACTCGCAAGCGGCGAACCGCACGACGGACGTGCACCGGACTACGATGACTGGCAGTTAAACGGAGATATCTTGTTCTGGTTCGAGACACTGAACTGTGCACTTGAGATCTCCAGCATGGGTATCCGTGTAGATGAAAAAGCTCTGGAAGAGCAGCTTGTAAAAGCCGGCTGCGAAGAGAGAAAGAATCTTCCATATCACAAAATGCTGTTAAACGGCGAACTTCCATACACCATCGGAGGTGGTATCGGACAGTCCAGACTGTGCATGCTGCTTCTCGACCGCGCACATGTCGGTGAAGTACAGGCAAGTTTGTGGCCGGAGCAGATGCGGAAAACCTGCAAAGAACACAATATAATTCTGCTTTAAATTGATTTTCAAAATTAGTTGATAACATTTTCTCAAGTGTCTATAATAGAACTATAGACTGTCATAAAAATGACAAAGGAAAACAGGAGGAACTCCAACTATGATGAGAGGCATTAATACAACCGTAAGACGGTTGAGAAGAAAAGTTTTTGAAGAAGTTGCAGCACTTGGCTTCAAAGCAGAGGCAGATACTCTGTGCGATGATATGGAAGCAATCCCGTATGCACTGGTGAATGATGAGACAGAGCAGTACCGTGACAGTGTTTACCGCGCAAGAGCAGTTGTACGAGAACAGGTAAGACTTGCAATGGGACTTTCACTCCGGCCGGAAGACAAACCGGTACATCTGACAGCGGGGGTGGAAGCAAGTAACATATCAGATAAGTATTATGAACCGCCGCTTATGCAGGTGATTCCATCCGCATGCATGAGATGCGAAGCGAAAGGATATGAGGTCAGCAACATGTGCAAAGGATGTCTGGCACATCCTTGTATGGAAGTCTGTCCGAAGGGTGCGATTTCCATGGTAAACGGCAAATCCCATATTGATCAGGAAAAATGTATCAAATGTGGAAAGTGCAAGAGTGTCTGCCCATATGATGCAATTTCCGAAAAAAGAGCGTCCGTGTGCAAAAGCATGCGGTGTAAATGCAATTGAATCGGATAAAATGGGACGCGCCTATGTCAATCCGGACAAATGCGTATCCTGTGGTATGTGTATGGTAAGCTGTCCGTTTGGAGCAATTTCAGACAAATCCCAGATCTTCCAGCTTGCAAGAGCATTGTCGGAAGGCGAGCAGATTATTGCTGAGATCGCACCGGCATTTACCGGACAGTTCGGAGATAATATCAATGCGAGAAACTTAAAAGCAGCACTGGAAGAACTTGGATTTTCACAGGTGTATGAAGTGGCGCTTGGTGCAGATATCGGAGCTGTTGCGGAGGCACATCATTATGTAGAGAAGGTTGCGACAGGAGAATTACCGTTCCTTTTGACATCCTGCTGTCCGTCATGGGCAATGCTGGCAAAGAAATATTTCCCGGATATGATCGATGAAGTGTCTCAGGAACTGACTCCTATGGTCGCTACTGCACGTACGATCAAGAAAGAACATCCGAATGCTAAAGTAGTATTCATCGGACCATGTGCGGCCAAGAAACTGGAAGCGATGCGCAGAACCGTAAGAAGTGATGTTGATTTTGTAGTGACATTTGAAGAACTGCAGGGAATGTTTGATGCGAAAGGAATCGACCTTTCCGAATATGAGGCAGAGTCCTCCTTCCACAATGCAACAGGTGCGGGACGCGGCTATGCGGTTGCAGGCGGCGTGGCATCTGCAATTGAAAAATGTGTAAATGAATACTATCCGGGTGTGGAAGTAAAGATTGAGCATGCAGAAGGTCTTGCGGATTGTAAGAAGATTCTTTCTATGGCGAAGATCGGAAGAATGAACGGATGTCTGATCGAAGGAATGGGCTGTCCGGGCGGATGTGTAGCCGGTGCGGGAACGAACATCCCGGTGCCAAAAGCACAGAAGAAAGTGAAAGAATTTGTAAAAGCATCCAGCAAGCAGCTTCCGCCAAAAGAACTCGGTGAAATCGAACTAAAATAAGCAAAAAAAAGGAGACAGGCGTAAAGATTGACAAAACGCCTGTCTCTCTTTATAATTAAAAGTTAGTATTGATAAAAATATTTATACTGATTAGATACATGAATGTAGAGCAGGAGGAAATTATGCAGAAGTATGGCGTAAACGAATTAAGAAGAATGTTTCTTGATTTTTTGAAAGCAAGGGACATCTGGCAATGAAGAGTTTCTCGTTAGTGCCTCATAACGATAAGAGTCTGTTACTGATCAACTCTGGTATGGCACCATTGAAACCATATTTTACAGGACAGGAGATACCACCGAGAAGACGAGTTACCACCTGTCAGAAATGTATCCGTACAGGAGATATCGAGAACGTAGGAAAGACAGCCAGACATGGTACATTTTTCGAAATGCTTGGTAACTTCTCATTTGGAGACTATTTTAAAAACGAAGCAATTCACTGGACATGGGAGTTCCTTACAGAAGTAGTGGGACTGGATCCAGATAGATTATATCCATCCGTTTACCTGGAGGACGATGAAGCATTCGAAATCTGGAATAAAGAGATTGGAATTCCGGAGGAGAGAATCTTCCGTTTCGGAAAGGAAGATAACTTCTGGGAGCATGGAGCAGGACCTTGCGGACCGTGTTCAGAAGTATATTATGACCGTGGAGAAAAATATGGATGCGGAGAGCCAGGATGTACAGTCGGATGTGAATGTGACCGTTACATGGAGATCTGGAACAACGTATTTACACAGTTTGACAACGATGGACATAATAACTATACAGAATTAGAGCAGAAGAACATCGATACAGGTATGGGACTGGAACGTCTGGCATGTATTGTGCAGGATGTTGATTCCATGTTCGATATCGATACATTAAAGGCTTTAAGAGACCATGTATGTAACATGGCAGGAGTAGAGTATCAGAAGGATGATAATACAGATACATCGATCCGAGTACTGACAGACCATATCCGTTCTGTAACATTTATGATCTCTGATGGTATCCTTCCATCAAACAGCGGACGTGGATATGTATTAAGACGTCTTCTCCGCCGCGCATGTCGTCACGGAAGACTTCTTGGAATCAAGGGAGCGTTCCTTGTAGAACTGGCACAGACGGTTATTGACGGATCTAAAGACGGATATCCGGAACTGGAAGAAAAGAAAGACTTTATCATTTAATGTAATTGCAAAAGAAGAAGCACAGTTTAATAAGACGATCGACCAGGGACTTTCTATTCTTGCAGACATGGAAGAAGAGATGAAGAAGAACGGAGAGACGGTTCTTTCCGGAAAGAATGCATTTAAGCTGTATGATACTTATGGATTCCCAATCGACCTGACAAGTGAGATCCTGGAAGAGAAGGGTCTGACTTATGATGAGAAAGGATTTGAAGAAGCACAGAAAGAACAACGTGCAAAATCCGAAGGAACATTTGGTACACATAACTACAGCGGGAAAGATGCAAGTGTATACGACCAACTGGAGGCAGAATTATCTTCTGAATTTGTTGGATATGACCAGCTGGAAGTGGAATCTGAAGTAACAGCTATGACAAGTGAGACAGAAGTGGTAGATGCACTGACAGACGGAGATAAAGGAACGATCATTACTGCTAAGACTCCGTTCTATGCGACGATGGGTGGACAGGAAGCTGATAAAGGCGTGATCTGTACAGAAGACGGCGAATTTGTAGTGGAAGATGTTGTGAAGCTTGCAGGTGATAAATTCGGCCATATCGGACAGGTTACAAAAGGTATGGTCAAAGTCGGTGACAAGGTAATGCTGAAAGTTGACAAAGAGAATCGTGCACTTGCTGAGAACAATCACAGTGCAACGCATCTGCTTCAGAAAGCTCTTCGCATGGTACTCGGGAAATCATGTAGAACAGGCAGGGTCTCTGAACAATGCACAGAGACTGCGTTTGACTTTACACACTTCTCTGCCATGACAGCAGAAGAACTGCAGAAAGTGGAAGATATTGTGAACGAGAAGATCCGGGAGAATCTTCCGGTTGTGATCCAAAAATATGCCGATCGAAGAAGCGAAGAAGACAGGAGCTGCTGCCCTGTTCGGAGAAAAATACGGTGACATTGTACGTGTTGTAAGTATGGGTGATTTTTCTGTCGAATTCTGTGGTGGTACACATGTAAAGAATACAGGAAACATCATGGCATTTAAGATCCTGTCCGAGACAGGTGTGGCTGCCGGAGTACGCCGTATTGAAGCCCTGACATCCAAAGGACTTCTGGATTACTACAGCGCTCAGGAGAAGAAGCTTCATGAGACTGCAAAATTACTGAAAGCAACACCGGAAAACATCGAAGAGAAGGTTTCTCATCTGATGAATGAAAATAAGGTATTAAAGGGCGAAGTAGAGAGCTTGAAGAGCAAACTTGCAAAAGATGCCATGGGTGATGTGATGAACCAGGTAGAAGAAGTAAAAGGCGTGAAGTTCCTTGCTGCTCATTTGGAAGGTGTAGATATGAATGGTCTTCGTGATCTTGGAGACCAGTTAAAAGAGAAGCTTGGCGAAGGTGTGATCCTGCTTGCTTCTGTCAATGACGGAAAAGTAAGTCTGATGGCTACAGCTACAGACGGAGCTATGAAACAGGGAGCTCATGCAGGTAACCTGATTAAAGCAGTTGCCAAATTAGTTGGCGGCGGTGGCGGCGGACGTCCGAATATGGCGCAGGCCGGTGGAAAGAATCCGGCAGGTGTAGAAGATGCCCTGAAGGCTGCAAAAGAAGCATTGGAAGGACAGCTTGCATAAAATTTTACTGTCAATTCGCGAAATTTTGCAAGTTTTTTCCAAAGTGGAAGAAAGTTGTTGACGTGAGCAAAAAATATGTTATAATCATATGTAGTGCAATAAAAATACCCGAACAGTCGTATGATGCACAATATAGGGCTGGAGGGAGGTTAGGTGTGAGACTATGTCAAATGTAATCGTAAAAGATAATGAGACGTTAGATAGCGCTTTACGCAGATTCAAAAGAAACTGTGCAAAAGCTGGTATTCAGCAGGAGATTCGTAAAAGAGAACATTACGAAAAACCAAGCGTAAGACGTAAAAAGAAATCTGAAGCTGCTAGAAAACGTAAATATAATTAATGAATATGTGCAGAAGTGAGGAGTGTTTTTACAAACACTCCTTTTTCAATGTGTAAAGATAGAAAGAGCTTAAATGGTTTCATATAAATGATGAGAAGAATACAAAAAGAGGAGAAAAAAGATGATAGATACTGTGATTTTTGATCTTGGGAAAGTGCTTGTTGAGTATGACTGGGAATCTTATCTAAAGCAGTTTTGTTTTGACGAGAAGACTTTTCAAGTGTTGGCAG
>ENA-OQHD01000327-OQHD01000327.1-human-gut-metagenome-genome-assembly--contig:-NODE-327-length-18310-cov-4.488808_pt1 | contig 18310 bp, 17 predicted proteins | sample MGYA00242560_ERZ504711 | MGnify/ENA primary metagenome ERZ504711 (study PRJEB26092, sample SAMD00036198) | human gut metagenome | host: Homo sapiens | study: EMG produced TPA metagenomics assembly of...
GATTTTAATATTCTTGTAAGTTTACCTTGATCCATAATAGAACCCCAACCTTTCTTAAAATGTTGACAGAATCTGTTACTATTTTCGCTGATTCTCACTGACAATTATTATAAACTTTTTGAATATAAAAGTCAATTTATATATACAAATAACAGTAAACGTTAGTGATATTAACTTATTCTTCATTAAAAAAGAAAATGTCCACACTTTTCAGTGTGAACACTTTCTTTTTATTTGACTTATATTTTATTCTTCATCTTCAGATACAGCAACTGTTTCTTCTGCAATATCTTCTACTGCATCTTCTGTTCCTTCATCAAGAGTAATCTCCTGATTCATCTCATCTGCATCTTTGAACTCAAAATCAAAATCGTCCTCAAAATCCAGTTCGTCTTCCATTTCCATCTCTGTGTTCAACTTGATGTCACGATACTTTCTCATACCTGTTCCGGCAGGAATATGTTTACCAATGATAACATTCTCTTTCAGACCTACCAGCGGATCAACCTTACCCTTAATAGCAGCTTCGGTCAGGACTTTTGTTGTCTCCTGGAAGGAAGCGGCAGACAGGAATGAATTCGTAGCAAGGGAAGCTTTTGTAATACCCATGATGATCTGCTCACCTGTTGCAGGTTCTTTACCTTCTGCTTCCAAAGCTTCATTTACATCCTCAAACTCAAGTCTGTCAACATTTGTTCCCGGAAGGAATTCTGTGTCTCCGGACTCTTCGATACGTATCTTCTTCAGCATCTGACGAACGATAACCTCGATATGCTTATCGTTGATTTCTACACCCTGTAGACGATATACTCTCTGAACTTCCTGGATCATGTAATCCTGTACAGCACGAAGTCCTTTGATTCTCAGAATATCGTGTGGATTTACACTACCTTCTGTCAGTTCATCACCGGCTTCCAGTTCTGCGCCGTCAGCCACCTTGATACGTGATCCATAAGGGATCAGATATGCTTTGGATTCACCTGTTTCTTTATTTGTCACAATGATCTCACGTTTCTTCTTCGTGTCATTTAAGTTAGCAGTTCCTGCGATTTCTGTGATAATTGCAAGTCCCTTAGGCTTTCTTGCCTCGAAAAGCTCCTCGACACGAGGAAGACCCTGTGTGATATCTCCACCGGCTACACCACCACTATGGAATGTTCTCATAGTAAGCTGTGTACCAGGTTCTCCAATTGACTGTGCGGCGATGATTCCGACAGCTTCTCCAACCTGTACCGGCTCACCTGTTGCCATGTTGGATCCGTAACATTTTGCACATACACCATTATGTGAACGACATGTAAGGATTGTACGGATCTTAATCTGTGTCAGCGGCTCGCCCTTCTCGTCAACACCCTTTTTACAGATCAGCTCTGCACGTTTCGGTGTTACCATGTGATTTGCCTTTACAAGGATGTTACCATCTTTATCTACGATGTTCTCACAGATATAACGTCCTGTGATACGATCCTGCAGACTTTCGATCACTTCGTTTCCATCCATGAATGCTTTTACATACATTCCAGGAATCGGTGCTCCCGGTTTTGCACAGTCTACTTCGTGGATGATCAGTTCCTGTGATACGTCTACCAGACGTCTTGTCAGATATCCCGAATCGGCTGTACGAAGAGCTGTATCGGACATACCTTTTCGAGCTCCATGTGCAGACATGAAGTATTCCAGTACATCAAGACCTTCACGGAAGTTTGATTTAATTGGCAGCTCGATCGTGTGACCTGTTGTATCGGCCATCAGACCACGCATACCTGCAAGCTGTTTGATCTGTTTGTCAGATCCACGGGCTCCGGAATCTGCCATCATGAAAATGTTGTTATATTTATCAAGACCGTCAAGCAGCGCCTTTGTAAGGGCATCGTCAGTTGCTTTCCATGTCTCTACAACTTCTTTATATCTTTCTTCTTCTGTAATGAGACCACGTTTGAAGTTCTTTGTAATCTTATCTACAGTATCCTGTGCATTTTTGATCATCTCCGGTTTCTGCGGAGGTACCGTCATGTCAGAAATGGATACGGTCATGGCAGCTCTTGTTGAAAGCTTGTAACCCATAGCCTTTACATGGTCGAGTACTTCTGCTGTAGCAGTAGCTCCATGTGTATTGATAACTTTTTCAAGAATCTGTTTCAGCTGTTTCTTTCCTACATGGAAATCAACTTCCAGAAGCAATTCATTTCCTTCTACGTCACGGTCTACAAATCCCAGATCCTGTGGAATGATCTCATTAAACATGAAACGTCCGACTGTAGATTCTACCGTTCCTGTCTTCACTGTTCCATCTGCCATCTTCTTGGATACACGTACTTTTACACGTGAATGAAGTGTTACGGCAGCATTTTCATAAGCAAGAAGTGCTTCGTTGAAGCTCTTGAAGATCATGCCTTCTCCCTTGGCACCAGGACGCTCCTGAGTCAGATAATAGATACCAAGTACCATATCCTGTGAAGGAACGGCTACCGGACCACCATCAGACGGCTTCAGTAAGTTGTTCGGTGACAGAAGTAAGAAACGGCACTCTGCCTGTGCTTCTACGGAAAGTGGAAGATGGACAGCCATCTGGTCTCCGTCGAAATCGGCGTTGAACGCTGTACAAACCAATGGATGAAGCTTGATAGCCTTACCTTCTACAAGAATCGGTTCAAATGCCTGAATACCAAGTCTGTGCAGTGTAGGGGCACGGTTCAGCATAACCGGATGCTCTTTGATTACTTCTTCCAGAACATCCCATACTTCCGGCTGAAGTCTTTCTACCATCTTCTTAGCATTTTTAATATTGTGTGCTGTTCCGTTCTGAACCAGTTCTTTCATAACAAATGGTTTGAACAGCTCGATTGCCATTTCTTTCGGCAGACCACACTGGTAAATCTTAAGTTCCGGTCCTACAACAATAACGGAACGTCCGGAATAGTCAACACGCTTACCAAGCAAGTTCTGACGGAAACGTCCGGACTTACCTTTCAGCATATCGGAAAGAGATTTCAGTGCACGGTTACCAGGTCCTGTTACCGGACGTCCGCGGCGGCCATTGTCGATCAGGGCATCTACAGCTTCCTGAAGCATTCTCTTTTCATTTCTAACAATAATGTCCGGTGCGCCTAATTCAAGAAGACGTCTCAGACGGTTATTTCTGTTGATGATTCTTCTGTACAGATCATTCAGGTCAGATGTCGCAAAACGTCCGCCATCCAGCTGTACCATTGGACGAAGATCCGGTGGGATAACCGGGATATTTGTCATGATCATCCATTCTGGCTTGTTTCCAGACTCACGGAAAGCTTCTACTACTTCCAGACGTTTTACGATTCTTGCTCGTTTCTGTCCGGTTGCACCTTTCAAGCCTTCTGTCAATTCTGTATATTCTTTCTCAAGATCAATGTTCTCAAGAAGTTCTTTGATGGATTCTGCACCCATTCCTACACGGAATGTGCTTCCCCATTTTTCTCTTGCTTCCTGATATTCAGCCTCTGATAATACCTGTTTGTACATCAGATCTGACTCACCTTTATCCAGTACGATATAAGAAGCGAAATACAGTACTTTTTCCAATGTTCTCGGGGACAGATCAAGAATCAGTCCCATACGGCTTGGAATTCCCTTGAAGTACCAGATGTGCGATACCGGAGCAGCAAGGGCGATATGGCCCATGCGCTCACGACGTACGCTTGCTTTTGTTACTTCAACACCACAACGGTCGCAGACCACACCTTTATAGCGGATCTTTTTGTACTTTCCACAATGGCATTCCCAGTCCTTGCTTGGTCCGAAAATCTTTTCGCAGAACAGTCCGTCTTTTTCAGGTTTTAAAGTTCTATAGTTGATGGTCTCTGGTTTGGTAACTTCTCCTTTTGACCATTCCAGAATCTTTTCAGGTGATGCCAAACCGATCTTGATCGCATCAAAATGTCATTGGCTGATAAGTTTGTTCCTTATTATTTTCTGGCATACTTTGGACCCCTTCCTATTCATCATCAGATGAATCGCCGAAATCATAGTCATCATTTTCTTCAAATTCATATCGAAATCATCGTCTGATTCTGGTTCTTCTTCTACATCAACCAGCTCTTCACCCTGGAATTCCTGTTTGCTGTATCCGTGTTTACCAAAGTCTTCGTCATCATCATTACGATATCTTCTGTCTCCCTCGATCAGAGAACGGAAATCTGTCTCTCCCATATCGGAAGTTTCCATAATCTCCACTTCTGTATTGTCATCACGTAAGACACGTACGTCCAGTCCGAGTGACTGTAACTCTTTGAGCAATACCTTGAAGGATTCCGGAATTCCCGGTTCAGGAATATTCTCACCCTTGATGATTGCTTCGTAAGTCTTCACACGTCCGATGACATCATCTGACTTCACAGTCAAGATTTCCTGCAGTGTGTATGATGCACCATAAGCCTCCAGTGCCCATACCTCCATTTCTCCGAAACGCTGTCCACCGAACTGAGCCTTTCCTCCTAATGGCTGCTGTGTAACCAGTGAGTAAGGACCTGTAGAACGTGCATGGATCTTGTCGTCTACCAGGTGGTGCAGTTTCAGGTAATGCATGTGTCCGATGGTTACCGGGCTGTCGAAGTACTCACCCGTACGTCCGTCACGCAGGCGGACCTTACCGTCTCTTGAAAGCGGAACACCTTTCCAGAGTTTTCTGTGTTCTCTGTTGTCTGACAGATACTGCAGTACTTCCGGAAGAAGTTCTTCTTTATGTTTTGCTTCAAACTCTTCCCAGCTTAAGTTGACATAATCATTTGCCAGATCAAGAGTATCCATAATATCAATCTCGTTCGCTCCGTCAAATACAGGAGTTGCGATGTTGAATCCAAGTGCTTTTGCAGCCAGGGACAGGTGAATCTCCAGGACCTGACCGATATTCATACGTGACGGTACACCCAGTGGATTCAGCACGATATCCAGTGGACGTCCATTCGGCAGGAATGGCATGTCTTCAACCGGAAGTACACGGGAAACAACACCCTTGTTACCATGACGTCCGGCCATCTTGTCACCGACAGAGATTTTTTCTCTTCTGTGCAATATAGATACGGACTGACTGGTTTACTCCAGGTGACATCTCATCACCATTCTCTCTTGTAAATACCTTTGCATCTACTACAATACCATATTCTCCGTGAGGTACTTTAAGAGAAGTATCTCTTACTTCACGGGCTTTCTCACCGAAGATCGCACGAAGCAGTCTTTCTTCAGCTGTAAGCTCTGTCTCTCCCTTAGGAGTAACCTTACCTACCAGGATATCTCCGGCACGGACCTCTGCTCCGACACGGATGATTCCTCTTTCATCCAGATTCTTCAGTGCATCATCACCAACACCTGGAATGTCGCGTGTGATCTCTTCTGGTCCAAGCTTTGTATCACGTGCTTCTGCTTCATATTCTTCAATATGGATAGAAGTATATACATCATCCTGCACCAGTCTTTCACTAAGCAGAACAGCATCCTCGTAGTTGTAACCTTCCCATGTCATGAATCCGATCAGCGGGTTCTTTCCAAGGCCAAGTTCACCATTAGATGTAGATGGTCCATCTGCAATAACCTCGCCTTTTTCGACTCTGTCTCCTTTGAAGACGATTGGTCTCTGGTTATAACAGTTGCTCTGGTTACTTCTCTGGAATTTTGTCAGTTTATATGTTTTCTTTGTTCCGTCATCCTGACGAATTGTAATCTCTGTAGAAGTAGAACGTTCTACTGTACCGCCTTCTTCAGCGACCACGCATACACCAGAGTCAACGGCTGCTTTTTCTTCCATACCTGTTCCTACTGCCGGAGCCTCGGTAAACAGGAGCGGTACTGCCTGACGCTGCATGTTTGATCCCATCAGGGCACGGTTCGCATCATCATTCTGAAGGAATGGGATTAAAGCTGTAGCCACAGAGAATACCATCTTAGGAGATACGTCCATATAATCGAACATTCTTCTTTCATATTCCTGCGTCTCTTCACGGTAACGACCAGATACATTTTTACGTACAAAATGTCCTCCTTCATCTAACTGCTCGTTCGCCTGTGCTACATGATAATTATCTTCTTCATCCGCTGTCATGTATACAACTTCATCTGTAACTACCGGGTTAGTCGGATCATCATGGTTGATCTTACGGTATGGAGCCTCGATAAATCCATACTCATTAATTCTTGCATAACTTGCAAGAGAGTTGATCAGACCGATGTTCGGTCCTTCAGGTGTCTCTACCGGACACATTCTTCCGTAGTGAGAATAGTGTACATCTCGTACCTCGAATCCTGCACGGTCTCTTGACAGACCACCAGGTCCTAACGCTGAAAGACGTCTCTTATGAGTCAGCTCACCAAGCGGATTGTTCTGATCCATGAACTGTGACAGCTGGGAAGATCCGAAGAATTCCTTCACTGCTGCTGTTACAGGTTTGATATTGATCAGGGATTGTGGAGAAATGCCCTCCATATCCTGTGTTGTCATTCTTTCACGAACCACTCTTTCCAGACGGGAAAGACCAATTCTGTACTGATTCTGAAGCAACTCACCTACAGAACGGATACGTCTGTTACCCAGATGGTCGATATCATCATCTGTTCCGATGCCATATTCCAGATGCATATTATAGTTAATAGAAGCTAAGATATCTTCTTTTGTGATATGCTTTGGAATCAGATCGTGGATGTCTCTCTTGATTGCATCCTTTAATTCATCAATGTCTCCAGCTGTCTCTTCCAGAATTCCAGCAAGTACAGGATAATATACCTGCTCTGTAACCCCTACTTCTTCCGGATCCACATCAACAACAGCATCAAGGTCAACCATCATATTTGAAAGTACCTTGATCGGTCGTTCTGTCTCTTCTACGCTGATCCATACATATGGAACTGCATTGTTCTGGATTGCGGAAGCCAGTTCTCTTGTGATCTTGGTTCCTGCTTCTGCCAGAACTTCCCCTGTCATTGGGCTTGCAACATCTTCTGCCAGCACCTGACCACTGATACGGTTCTTTAACGCAAGCTTCTTATTGAACTTGTAACGTCCTACTTTTGCAAGATCATAACGTCTCGGATCAAAAAACATACTTGTGATCAGACTTTCAGCACTGTCTACTGCCAGAGGTTCACCCGGACGGATCTTCTTATATAATTCCAGAAGTCCTTCCTGATAATTCGTTGCAGCATCTTTCTCAAAACTTGCCAGGATCTTCGGCTCTTCTCCGAAGAGTTCGATGATCTCCGGATTTGTACCGATTCCCAATGCACGAATCAACACAGTGATCGGTACCTTTCTTGTTCTATCTACACGTACATAGAAAACGTCATTAGAATCCGTCTCATACTCCAGCCATGCACCACGGTTCGGGATTACGGTAGCTGAATACAGTTTTTTCACCTAATTTGTCATGTGCAATGGCATAATAGATACCAGGAGAACGAACTAACTGGCTGACAATTACACGTTCCGCACCATTGATCACAAAGGTACCTGTTCTTGTCATCAGTGGAAGATCTCCCATAAAGATCTCATGCTCATTGATCTCATCTGTCTCTTTATTGTGAAGTCTTACTTTGACTTTCAGAGGTGCAGCATATGTTGCATCACGTTCTTTACACTCATCAATCGTGTATTTCACTTCATTCTCACACAAAGTAAAATCCACGAAATCCAGGCTTAATTTTCCACTGTAATCTGTAATTGGGGAAATGTCATCGAACACTTCATTTAACCCTTCATCCAGAAACCACTTGTAAGAATCTGTCTGAACTTCAATCAAGTTAGGCATCTGAACGACTTCTTTCTGTCGGGCATAACTCATTCGTGAACTTTTTCCACTTTTAATAGGACGAATTCTGTTTTTCTCCATATTGACGTTTCACTCCTCATTTATTTTTCTGGCTGGGCTTTTCACCGCCCATATAACTTGCAGAGTCTCAAAAAATCAACACAATTTATTGTTTTTTTCCACGAAATCATGGCATAACTATCCACAATAGCGCACTTTTTTACTATAGCACAGGCCTGTCAAGTATGTCAAGCAAATCCGCACTACTTTTTTCAGTTCTTTCTTATATTCAGCATCCCTTATAATACGAAAGGGCATCCCGTCACCGGAATGCCCTGATAATTCAATCAAACTCGAATTATTTAAGGTTAACTTCAGCACCTTCTGCTTCAAGTTTAGTCTTGATTTCTTCAGCCTCAGCTTTAGAAGCGCCTTCTTTGATTACCTTTGGAGCTTCGTCAACTAATGCTTTAGCTTCTTTCAGTCCAAGTCCTGTTACTTCACGAACAACTTTGATAACTTTAACCTTAGCTGCTCCTGCAGAAACTAATTCTACATCGAACTCATCTTTCTCTTCTGCTGCTGCTCCACCTTCTGCTCCAGCTGCTGCAACTACAACACCTGCTGCTGCGGATACACCAAATTCTTCTTCACAAGCTTTTACAAGATCATTTAACTCTAATACAGATAACTCTTTGATAGCTTCAATAAATTCTTCTGTTGTTAACTTTGCCATTTTATTTTCCTCCATTTTCTTATTTTCATTTTTGAAATAAATTATTACGCTGCCATCAGCCTATTCAGCTGCTGGTGCTTCTGCAGCTTCTTCTGCTGCCGGAGCTGCTTCACAAGCATCTGCTCCACCTTTTTCTGCGATCTGATTGAGAACGCGAGCCAGGTTTGTGATAGGTGACTGTAAGCTTCCAAGTAATTTGGAAAGAAGCTCTTCTCTTGAAGGAATCTTAGCAAGTTCATTTAATGCGTCTACATCATATAATGTTCCTTCAACCACACCTGCTTTTAATTCAAGGGCTTTTGCATTCTTTGCAAATTTGCAAAGGATTCTTGCCGGAGCTGTTGCATCATCTTTAGAAATAGCGATAGCACTTGGTCCTTCTAAGTGCTCATCTAATGCTGCGAAATCAGTTCCTTCAAAAGCTCTCTTCATCATTGTGTTCTTACAAACTTTGTAGACAACGCCTGCTTCTCTTAACTGTTTACGCATCTCTGTATCTTCTGCAACAGTCAGTCCACGGTAGTCAACAAGGACAACGCTTGTTGCGTCTTTCACGTCCTCTGCAATAGCCTGTACAACTGGTTGTTTTAATTCAACTTTTGCCACGAATGGTGCACCTCCTTGTAGATTTGTAAGTTTACACCGCCGACAGATATAAATGTAAAAAACCTCTATATCCAAAGACATAGAGGTTGATAAGTCATACTTTAGTATCGATCTTTCCTCGGTAGGCGTCCGCATAAAATGTGTTCTTACGCTCTTTCAAGCACCTACTGTCTTCGGCAGTCCTATAGTATATTATCATATGCGTGTGTTATTGTCAAGAGATTTTTCATTTTCTTTACAAAAAAATCTTTGGTATAAAAAAATCTCCGTATACAGCATCACATCTGTATACGGAGTTTTTATTCATTATTATCTTGCGGATTAAACAAGCTTCATTGGGTTGATTTTTACACCAGGTCCCATTGTTGAAGTAAGTGTTACGCTCTTAAGGTACTGTCCCTTAACTGCTGCAGGTCTTACTTTGTTAATCGCATCAATAAGCGTCTGGAAGTTGTCTGTAAGCTGTTCTTCAGTAAAGCTTGCTTTACCTACTGGCACATGGATAATGTTTGTCTTATCAAGTCTGTACTCGATCTTACCAGCTTTGATTTCCTGGATAGCTTTTGTAACGTCCATTGTTACTGTACCAGCCTTCGGGTTTGGCATTAATCCCTTAGGTCCAAGTACACGTCCGAGACGTCCAACAACACCCATCATGTCTGGTGTAGCTACTACTACATCGAATTCAAACCAGTTTTCATTCTGGATCTTAGGAATAAGTTCTTCTCCACCTACGAAATCTGCTCCGGCTGCTTTAGCTTCTTCAGCTTTGGCATCTTTCGCAAATACAAGAATACGAACCTTTTTACCAGTTCCGTGTGGCAGAACAACTGCTCCACGAATCTGCTGGTCAGCGTGACGTCCGTCACATCCAGTTCTGATATGAGCTTCAATTGTCTCATCGAATTTTGCTGTTGCAGTCTTTTTAACTAATGATACTGCGTCTGCTACATCGTAGAGTGTTCCTCTGTCGATTGTTTTCGCAGCTTCAACGTATTTCTTTCCTCTTTTCATTCTATAAACCTCCTAGTGGTATTGTCGGGATAACCCTCCCACATTAATCTTCATCAATTATTCTGTTACAGTTACACCCATAGAACGGCATGTACCTTCTACCATGCTCATAGCGCTCTCGATTGTAGCAGCGTTCAGGTCTGGCATCTTTGTCTTAGCGATTTCCTCAACCTGAGCTTTTGTGATTGTAGCAACTTTTGTTTTGTTAGGTACACCTGAACCAGATTTGATGTTGCAGGCCTTTTTGATCAGAACTGCTGCCGGTGGTGTCTTTGTGATGAAGCTGAAACTTCTGTCATTGTAAACTGTGATAACTACAGGGATGATCATATCTCCCTGATCTGCAGTCTTAGCGTTGAACTGTTTTGTAAATTCAACGATGTTTACACCGTGCTGACCAAGAGCAGGTCCAACCGGTGGTGCCGGAGTAGCTTTGCCGGCTGGGATCTGTAATTTAATATAACCTTCTACTTTTTTTGCCATTTCAATTACCTCCTTGTGGTGATGGCGGGGAACATACAACGCCCCTCCCACTTATTGTTACATTTTCTTAACTTCTGCGAAACCAATTTCAACCGGGGTCTCGCGGCCGAAGAGCTCAACATTAATAGTAAGGCTCTGCTTCTGCATGTTGATAGACTGGATTACACCAACCGTATCTGCCCATGCTCCAGCGATTACCTGGACTGTGTCGCCCTCCTCGTAGTCCATGACTACTTCCTCTCTCTGGATTCCCAGAGGAGCCATCTCCGCATCTGTAAGCGGCACCGGCTTAGATCCAGGTCCGACAAATCCTGTCACACCTCTTGTATTACGAACAACGTACCATGTATCATCGTTCATAATCATGTGTATCAACACATAGCCTGGAAACATCTTTTTCTGAGATACTTTCTGGACACCGTTCTTCATCTCAACAACGTCTTCCAGCGGTACTCTTACTTCAAGGATCTGATCCTCAAGATGTCTGTTCTCGATTGTCTTATCAATGTTGGCTTTTACTTTGTTCTCGTACCCTGAATAGGTATGAACTACGTACCATTTTGCCTCTGACATAATCTCACCTTTCTTGTCCGTTTTGAGTTATTTAATTAATAAATCTACTCCGTACTGGGCGAAAAAATCTACAACTGCGATAATCGCTCCCAGGACCACGGATACAGAAACAACCGCTGCCGTCTCTTTTGCAACTGTCATCTTGTCTGGCCATACGATCTTCTTGAACTCTCTGTTCAGACCTTTGAACCAGCTTTCTTTCTGAGTTTTCTTACCACTCATCGACATTCACTCCTTCTTGCGGCGATTATTTTGTCTCTTTGTGCAATGTGTGTTTCTTACAGAATCTGCAGTACTTCTTGGTTTCCATACGTTCCGGATGAGATTTCTTATCCTTTGTCATGTTGTAGTTACGCTGCTTGCATTCTGTACACTCCAATGTGATTCTTGTACGCACAACTTCCACCTCGCTTTATATTCTTAGTTAACGTGTTTCGTGGCAGCTTGCGATGCTGCCCGATTTTAGGCATAAAAAAAAAGCCTACTTCCATTCGCCCGAACATCGTATCATATCCAGGCTTAAAAGCAAGCTTTTCCTATATTATTTGTATTTTTTGAAAGAACTTTTCGGGAAGAAATCTACTGCAGCTGCTTATACCAGATATTTCCAGGATTGACGGAGCGCAGCTGATAACTTCCATTCTGATACACAAATTCGGCGCTCATCTGCGAACTTCCGTCTGCATCTTCTACGCCATCACCTGTTTCTGACACAGACCGGCTCTCATTTTTATTTTCTTCTTTAAAAGTAACTTTATAATCATAGGACAACGTTCCCCTGACCACTCCTGTTACACCGCTGATCACATATTTTCCTTCATAATTATCAAGTTTTACTTCTTTCGTTATATAACCGTCTCCGGAACCGAGCTGCTTCTTCAGATCATTATAGAATTCTTTGTTCTCTTTTTTCGCAGGAAGAATCCTTCTCAAACAATCCTGCTACTTCTGAGAAAGATTTGCCTGCCTTCGCAGCTTTCACATATGCGTTCAGAATGTCCTTCATCTTTCTGTTAAATTTCTTTTTCCCCATTTTCCGATATCTTCATCTTGGAAATCGTCGCATTTCCTTTATCTGACGCCCGGAACCCGGACCGGTACATCCGGAAGCACGGAACTTTTACCTTGATCTTATGTTCCCCTTCAATCAATGACACTTTGTATTGTTCCAGATTGTCAGAGTCATCTTTCAGCTTAGAATCCTCCGTCAGTTTTATATCATCGATCCAGGCTTTGGAACCTGCCGGAAGATAGAGATTAAAGTCATTTGCGATCATCTCGTCTGATGATACTTTCCAATCAGTAAAAAAACGAAAATTTCGTCTTTCTGTTTTGAACAATAAGCGTCTTCGTCTTTTCTTTGTTATCTTCTGTCTTATATGCAACGGTAAATGCACGCTGTTTTCCGCCGGATTCTACCTCTGTCTGACGATTTTCCTTTGTCTCTTTTATTTCATAACCGGAAATCCCTGTAACCGCATTTTTCTTCATATAGCTTACATATTCATCCTGCGTTACATATCCGTTTTTCGGAAGATCTGACAGACGTCCTGCCTTCTTCCAGTTTTCCTGTATGTATGCCTTACAATAGCGCTCTGCCACCGCCTCCGGGCGACCGTGATATACTTCTATAATACAGAATACAGCAACTATAATGATCCCTGCTGCAATTCTTTTCACTGCTTTCTTCTGTCCGGTTGTCATATCTGACCAGGAACGTTTATCCCGGATAAATTGCGGCACACGGCTCGGATCTTTCCCTTCTTTTTCCCGCTTTATCTTCTTTTCTTTCCGCTTTCTCTCCCAGGACTGAAGAATTTCTTCATATGCATCTTCTTCCGGAACATCTTCATAGTCCTTTTTCTTCTTGATGAAATCTCCGATATCCCCTGTGAACATACGTGTCGGCTCATCCGCCTCTTCTTTGCTGTCCTCTCCGATCATTCTGGTCGGTTCTTCAACCGATTCTTCTTCCGGAGTTTCATTCTCTTTCAGATCCTGTTCTCTCAGCTTGATCTTCCTGTGAAGTTCCTGTTCCAGTTCTTCCCGCGTCACTTCTTCGATCATATGGCCCAGATTCTCCGGAATTGTGAGCTGCTTTTTCAGACCATCATTTTCTTCCGGTTCTTCGTTCCACTCTGGTTCGAATAATTTCTTCGCTTCATCAATTACTTTCTCCGATTCCTCTGCTATCTCCTGATCGGAAAATTCTACCTTCCGGGCTTTTTCCAGTCCTTCCAGATCATTATATAATGTTTCCTCTTTTGATTCGGGAAGACGCATTCCACAATAATTGCAGAAACGGGCATCATCTGGATTGTCAGACTTGCAATTCGGGCATTGACGCATAAGCATTCCTCCTTTTCAAATCACAGCCGGGCAGCCATGCCTGCTTGCCGTTTTTTACTTCTTGCATTATAACACTAACTTGAAATTCTAGCACATATTCTCCTGCTGCTTTTTCAAAATCCTGTAAATCTTATGTCAAAAAATGTCAAAAAATCCGGCAGGCCTCACAAAAGCCGCCGGATTTTACTGTTAACTTTATCTACACTTAGAATAATCCTGTGATCCTTCCTTCATCATCCACGTCAATTCTTTCTGCTGCCGGAACCTTCGGAAGACCAGGCATCGTCATGATGTCTCCTGTCAGGGCTACAATGAATCCTGCCCCCGCAGAGACTTTCAGGTTGCGGACTGTAATGTCAAAGTCTTTCGGTGCTCCAAGTTTCTTCGGATCATCGGTCAGACTGTACTGTGTCTTCGCCATACAGATCGGTGCGTTGCCGAATCCAAGATCCGTCAGCTGTTTTACCTGCTTCTGGGCTGCTGCCGTAAGTACTGCTTTATTACCACCATAGATCTTCTGCACGATCTGATCCAATTTATCTTCGATCGTTCCTTCCAGTTCATATGCATAGTGGAAATCACCTGGTTCCTCACACAAACGTACCACTTCTTCTGCAAGCTTCAGACCGCCTTCGCCGCCCTTTGCCCATACTTCGGAAAGTGCCACGTTTACTCCGACCTCTTTACATTTCTCCTCTACAAGATCCAGTTCCGCTTTGGTATCTGTCGGGAACGCATTGATCGCAACAACACATGGAAGTCCATATACGTTCTTAATATTATCCACATGTTTCATTAAGTTCGGAATTCCATTTTCTAATGCTTCCAGATTTTCTTCATTCAGATCCGGTTTTGCAACGCCGCCGTTATACTTGAGAGCTCTTACAGTTGCTACGATCACGACTGCATCCGGTTTGATTCCTGCCATACGGCATTTGATATCCAGGAATTTCTCTGCCCCTAAGTCTTCTCCGAATCCTGCTTCTGTGATCGCATAATCTGCAAGCTTCATTGCCATTCTGGTCGCCGTCAGTGAGTTGCATCCGTGCGCGATATTGGCAAATGGTCCGCCATGCACGATTGCAGGTGCATGCTCCAGTGTCTGTACCAGGTTCGGTTTCAAAGCATCTTTCAGAAGTGCGCACATCGCACCTTCTGCATGCAGGTCATGTGCTGTTACCGGTTTTTGGTCTGCGATCTTGCCATAAGTATAACCAACAATAATCTTTCCGAGTCTTTCTTTCAGATCTGCAATATCCTTCGAGAGGCAGAGGATTGCCATGATTTCAGAAGCAACAGTGATATCATAGCCGTCTTCTCTCGGCACACCATTTACCCTTCCGCCAAGTCCGTCTGTGATGAAACGGAGCTGACGATCATTCATATCCACACATCTCTTCCATACAATTTTTCTTGGATCAATATTCAGGTCATTTCCCTGATAGATATGGTTGTCGATCATTGCTGCCAGTAAGTTATTCGCAGCTCCGATCGCATGAAAATCTCCCGTAAAATGAAGGTTGATATCTTCCATCGGAACAACCTGCGCGTATCCTCCGCCCGCAGCTCCTCCCTTCATACCGAATACAGGTCCAAGAGATGGCTCACGAAGTGCCACCATGGGCTTTTTTCCCATTCTCTGCAGGGCATCTGCAAGACCTACCGTGGTAGTTGTCTTACCCTCTCCTGCCGGTGTCGGATTGATTGCGGTCACAAGAATCAGCTTCCCGTCTTCTTTATCTGATTTCTTTAAAAAACTTATAATCAATCTTTGCTTTATACTTTCCATACTGTTCCAGATATTCTTCTGGAATTCCTGCTTTTTCTGCCACCTTTGTGATAGGCTCCATCATACATTCCTGTGCGATCTCAATATCTGTTTTCATCATTCATTTCCTCCTGATCGTATGTTGTCTTTCTGAATTCCCGGTCCTTTTCATACAACACTACCGGTTCTTCCGTATCCGGTGTTGTAAAAAAATGGACAACACTCATCCCATTTAGGATAAATGCTGCCCAGACGGTCGGCTTCTACCAAGTATCTGATTTCCCTGTGGTACTCCACATTATCCGTCAGTCATCAGATCTTCTCTTTGTCTTTTACTATATTATAAGGATGGAAAATTGTCAATCCGGAAAATTCACCTGCATCATCCGGATGCTCGTAACACAGTCTTTATTTTTCATCTTTTTTAATAACTGTAGACTTTTTCCCCATGTGATATTCTTTTCCCTGCGCCCGCATGATACTTCTTGAAATCACATCTACAATAATAAATCCAAATGCAATACCAAGACACGTTTCGAGCAATACCCGTGCATGTTCTGCTGCCATTGTAAAAATTTCTGCTGACTACACCATACATCAGATAATACAGCCTTGCTCCCGGCATCAACGGAAAGACCGATGCTGTCAGGAAGACCGTGGACGGCGCATGATCGATTCTCGACATAATAAATGCATATCCTGCGACAAAACAGGACGCAGCTACTATTGCGGAAAAATTATTCGGATACCATGCATACACCAGTAAATATATCCCCCATGTCAGAAATGCCCCGACACCGGAATACAGGATTTCTTTCCCCGTATTTTGAACCAGCTTGCATAACCGATACAGCCTATCGTACAGGAAATCAGCTGAATCACGGTAATTTTTATTCACATCAAATCCTTCTGCCGATATAATTTTCCATCAACAGCATTGCAAGTGCGATCCCGAAAGCAATGCCAAACGCACCAAGCATTGAATTCATTACTTCCAGTGCTCCGGATATAAAGTTTCTCTGCATCACATCACGTATCCCATTGATCACACCAAGTGCACTGACCAACAGCATGATAATTCCTATCATGATACGGTCCGGATGATCTCCCAATCCGATCCTGGCAGCACTGATAATCACAACCTCCGATAAGAATGCAAGGATCAGATTGTAGATCATCGGGTTACCCTCCCGCTTACCAAGCCATCTGCCTGCCAGAACGATCATCAGGCAGACAATAAATGCAACAACTGCATCCTGCATATCTCCACCGAAGAATACGGTAAACGCCGTTCCGCCTGTAATCTGTGCGATTCCTGTGATCAGTTCACTCTGATCCGGCCGTGCCATTACTTTTTTTAATAGCGCCTGACCAGCTCTTTATCATCCGGATTATATGCACAGACATACCGTGACAGGGCATTCAGATAATTCAGCCTGTCGTAATCCGCCCCTGTAGACTCTATATGCCTGATCTGTGTGAGAATCTCACCTTCCGGCGACTCCACCGTCACCTGTATATTACTTGGGATCACATATACATCATATTTTACGAAACCATAGCTCTTATACATACGGTACAGACTGTCTTCTACCCGGAAAATTTCCGCCCCGCACTGTAACATTGCTTCTCCTATATTCAGGATTCCCTGTACTAACTTTTCATAATTCATAGATTTCAATTATTATTTCTTTCCACCGATCAGCGGAAGATTCAATGCGCTTTTACTGATATGATATTCTCTCTTCATTGCATGCATGATACTTCTGGATGCCACATCTACGATGATAAATCCGAATGCAATTGCAAGGCAGGTCGCCAGAAGAATAATCGTCTCATCAAAAACCATCTGCGGATCCTGGCTGACACACCCGTACATTACATAGTACAGATTCGGTCCTGGGATCAGCGGGAATACCGATGCAGTCAAAAAGATGGTTGAAGGTGCTTTATTTACTCTGGACATGATAAATGCATAAAATCCAACAAATCCTGCTGCAATCATGGTTGCCAGGAAATTACTCGGTTTTACTGCGTATACTGCAACATAGATTGCCCATGTAAAAAATTGCTCCGATACTGTTATACCATACCTGTTTTCCACGGATCTTGAACCATAATGCAAATCCGTACACGCAACCGTGCAGGAGAGCAGCTGAATCGGTACACTGTGATTCAGGATAAAATGATCGGAATATCCCTCGTGGAATAATATGATCGCCAGACCAATTCCAAATGCAATTCCCGCTGCTCCAAGGAACGAATTCATAATATTAATGAATCCAGAAATGAAGTCTCTCTGAAGAAGATCCCTGATTCCGTTCGTTGTACTCAATCCGCTGATCAGAAGCATGACGATACCGATCATAATACGGTCCGGATGCTCTGCAATTCCCATCTTCAAAGCTCCGATAATAATCACTTCTGATATAAACGCAAGAATACCATTGTAAACCAGTAAGTTGCTTTCACGCTTCGCAAGCCAGTCACCGACTGCAACGATCATCACCGATACTATAAATGCAATGACCGCATCCCGGAGGTTACACCCGAAAAATACAGCAAATCCTGTTCCACCCATGATTCCTGCCGCATATCTTGTGATACGCTTCTGTGGTTCACGATTGATAACTTCCAGATACTTCTCACGCATCTCATTTTCATCCGGTGTATGCTGACAGACATATCTGCACAGATTATTCAGATAATCCAGTTGGTCAAAATTCGGCTCCGACGACTCGATATGACGTATCTGTGTAATAATCTCGCCTTCCGGTGTCTCCACCGTCACCTGTATATTACTCGGAATGACAAATACATCCGATCTCTTAAATCCATAGCTTCTGCACATGCGGTAAAAGCTGTCTTCCAAACGGAAATTCTCTGCACCACTTTGAAGCATCGCTTCTCCGATGTCAGGATCCCCTGTACATCTGTTATAATTCATCTTTTTCACCCCTTGTTTTCCTTCATAAATTACCATTCCTAATCTACATTGAATCATATCATGGA
>ENA-OQHD01000328-OQHD01000328.1-human-gut-metagenome-genome-assembly--contig:-NODE-328-length-18306-cov-4.311513_pt1 | contig 18306 bp, 25 predicted proteins | sample MGYA00242560_ERZ504711 | MGnify/ENA primary metagenome ERZ504711 (study PRJEB26092, sample SAMD00036198) | human gut metagenome | host: Homo sapiens | study: EMG produced TPA metagenomics assembly of...
GACTGTTTCCATTTTTGGTTATCGATAAAGGTCGTATGAAATTAAAACGAAGCCGGCTTACCGGATATCGTAATCGAAAATACACCAAAGTATCTTCGTCGTTCTAAAGTACCGGTAGTAAAAGCCAAAGTCGGACCAAAGATCATGACACTTATGTGCGACGCACAGGTTTATCCTTTGATTCCGGTTAAGAAAGAAGTAAAAGCTACTATCAGCGGTATTTACATCACAGCAGTAAAAGGTGTAAGAGGTCCGCTGGATGTACCGGAAAAGAAAAATGGGATTTTTTAGCAAGATTAAGAAACAAATAAGTACTTAATAAATAACAGCATTGGAACCTATCGACCCAATGCTGTTATTTTTATGTCTATATTACAGTCTGCAACCGGATCTCCGTTGATGTCCAGCGCATAGTTCACATGTACCGTGATCTTTTCATCCTGTTCTTCGAACCGGATATCTTTTGTAAAGACCCCGATCATCATCTCACCGTATGGTGTCTCATACTGTGTCATATTGATCTTGTCTTTCTCGAATACCATATGCGTATTTGTAATCCCACTCTTAATGATCTCAACCTTCCGGTCATCCATAATTCTGACCTTATTCTTGATCGTTCCAGGAATTCCTTCTACCAGTTCATCATAAATCACATAATGTTTTCCGGTTTTTTTCATAATAATTCGCAGGTGCGATCACTTCGATCGGTTCATTTCCCGGCTCATCACCCTGCGCTTCTATCCCGGTCACATCCTGATGCAGACCGGATATACTTAATAATACGTCTTTTGTCATATATTCTCCTAATAATCTTCAATATCAATTGCCTGTGTCTTATCTACATCATATGGCAGGATTGAATTGGCAAATTTCTTAAACTTTTCTGCTGCATCACTGACATAAAAATCATATGCCGCCGGTTCTCCCGATGTATTGGCAATTTTCTGCTCTTCCAGTATCTGCTTCAAATCCATCGCTGTCTCATACGCCGGATTTACAATATGTACAGACTCTCCAAAATATGCCATAATCCTGGATCTGAGAAGCGGATAATGGGTACATCCCAGAATCAGTGTATCAATCTCCGACTTTCTCATATCGGACAGATAGATATCGATCACTTCTTCTGTGATCTTATGCTTTGCAAATCCTTCTTCTACCAGCGGAACAAATAACGGACATGGTTTCCCTATAACTTCCGCTTCCGGCATAAGTTTTCTGATCTCTTTGGTATAAGTCTCGCTCTTGATCGTTGCCTCTGTACCAAGTACGCCGATCTGACCGTTTTTCGTCTCTCTTACGGCAGCTCTTGCTCCCGGTACGATCACACCGATGATCGGAATATCAAATTCTTCCTTCACCGTCTCCAGTGCCAGTGCACTGGCCGTGTTGCATGCGATCACGATTGCCTTTACATTCTTTGTCTTCAGGAAACGGATGATCTGTCTGGAAAAATCGGATAATGTTATTCTTTGACTTACTTCCGTATGGAACTCTTGCTGTATCCCCAAAATATACTACATTTTCATTCGGCAGCTGACGCATGATCTCTCTTGTGACGGTCAAACCGCCGACTCCCGAATCAAACACACCGATTGCTGCAGTGTTCCTGTTTTTATTTTCCACGATATTAAATCTCCTTTTATGAATACTCCACCATATTTTACTATTGTACCGTCTTGGACGTGCAATTTTCAAGAGATTTTTATGTCGAAACCTCCCTTGTATACTTTGCTATAAAAAAGTTACCTGCCATAAAACAGATAACTTTTTATTCTTTATTCCGGTTTTAATTACAGAGCCAGCTCTTTTGCAATCTCATACTGGTAAGCAGGAATTCCTTTTGTCATTCCAAGTGCTTCATCAATATCGAAGTCTACATACTCGCCATGTTTGTAACCTACAACACGGTTTGTCTTTCCTTCAAGCAGAAGATCTACGGCTTTTGCTCCCATGATAGAAGCGTATACTCTGTCTTTACATGTCGGGCTTCCACCACGCTGCATGTGTCCGAGAATCGTTGCTCTTGTCTCCATACCGGTTGCTTCTTCAATTCTCTTAGCCATGTTCATAGAATCTCCAACACCCTCTGCATTGATGATGATGTAGTTCTTCTTTCCACGTTTTCTTGATTCCTGAATATCTTCAATGATCTTCTCTTCGTCATAATCATGCTCTTCAGGCATCAGGATCTTCTCTGCTCCGTTTGCAATACCGCACCACAGCGCAAGGTATCCTGCATCTCTACCCATAACCTCGATGATAGAGCATCTCTCATGAGAAGTTGATGTATCACGTACTTTGTCAATAGCCTGCATAGCTGTATTAACGGCTGTATCGAATCCGATTGTATATTCCGTACAAGCAATATCCAGATCGATCGTTCCCGGAAGTCCGATTGTGTTGATTCCGAAGTTAGCAAGTTTCTGAGCTCCGGCAAATGATCCGTCACCACCGATGACTACCAGACCATCAATACCATACTTTTTTACAGATAGCTGCTGCTTTCTGTTGACCTTCCTCTGTACGCATCTCTGCACAACGGGCTGTCTGAAGAATTGTACCTCCACGCTCAATTGTATCGGATACGTCTCTGGCTGACAGATCGATAATTTCCTCGTTTAAAAGTCCCTGATATCCTCTTCTGATACCTCTTACTTTCAGTCCTTTACCCAGTGCTGTACGAACAACGGCACGGATTGCTGCGTTCATTCCAGGAGCATCTCCACCACTTGTCAATACACCTATTGTACGAATTACTTTTTTGTCTGCCATGATTCATTCCTCCATTGTATTAGTTTGTTCCAATTATCTTCTAACCATTATCATTTCTCTCCGATGATATTGTACATGAATTAATGCACGCTTTCAATGGGTTTTTCTATAACTTTTACACAACTTTCACCAAGATAATTCGTCAATCTGCTCAACAACACCTCATCTGCTGTCACATTCCAGCCTTTTGGCAGGCGTTTTACTGCTTTTTCTTTTTGCAATAAATGATAACTTCATCCATTCCTTCAGAGACTTTCAAAATATCCTGCAGCATTCCTTCCTGCTGAAGATATGTCTCTTTATCCGGATACTGCAGCCATAATTCCTTTCTCGTCTGAGCAAATGGAATCACCTGTTCGCAGATCAGTTTGCTCGGTGCATCATCTTCCTCTGATACACGGCCCTTGATAAATACCTTGGCTTCCTCATTCAGATACATCTGATTCTTTTCAAAATCTCTCGGGAAGATCACGACTTCTACCGATCCAACCAGATCTTCCAGTGTGATAAATGCCATCACTTTATTTGTCTTGGTATACTTGATCGTCTTATTCGTAATCATACCTCCGACAATCTCTTTTGCGCCGTCATGCACCTTCGTTCTTCCGGTTTCATCATCCAGCTGGAAATCCAACGTCGTCCTGGATATATTTTTTCTCCATTTTTCTTCATAGTCTTCCAGTGGGTGTCCGCTCAGATATACTCCGAGCACTTCTTTTTCAAATGCAAGCTTTGTCTCTTTTTCATACTCGCCAACATCCGGAAGTGGTATATCGAATTCTGATTTCTGATCATCACTTACGATATCGAACAGTGAAAGCTGTCCCGTCATAGAGTATTTTCGCTCTCGGTTCACCTGATCCAGAATCTGCACATAGACCACCATGAACTGCTTTCTTGTACCACCCAGACTGTCAAATGCTCCGGACTTGATAAAGCTTTCTATCGTACGCTTATTGACCTCTTTTCCGGACAGCCGCTCGATAAAAGTCTTTCAGGTTGCTGAATGGCCCTCCGCTTTTTTCTTTCTTTGATGATCGATTCTATCACCGGCTTTCCGATACTCTTGATCGCCGCCAGGCCATAACGGATGTTACCGCTGTCAACGGAGAAGCTTCCCTCTCCTTTATTAATATCCGGCGGAAGGATCTTAATTCCCATCTGCCGGCAGCTGTAAATATACTCTGACACTTTCCCCGGATTATCGATCACGGAAGTCATAAGTGCCGCCATAAATTCTACCGGATAATAATATTTTAACCAGGCTGTCTGATAAGATACCACCGCATATGCCGCAGCATGCGACTTGTTAAATGCATATTTGGCAAAATCAATCATTTCATCATAGATCTTATTTGCCGTCTTCTCGTCGATTCCATTGGCAATACAGCCTGGTACGCCCTCATCCGGATTCCCATACACAAAGTTCTGACGTTCTTTCTGCATGACGTCGCCCTTCTTCTTGGACATTGCTCTTCGCAGGAGGTCACTTCGTCCGAGTGTATAACCTGCCAGATCACGCACGATCTGCATAACCTGCTCCTGATATACGATACAGCCGTAAGTCGGCGCAAGGATCGGCTCCAGCTGCGGGCAGTCATAGGTAATGCTTTCCGGGTTATTCTTGCCTTTGATATACTGCGGGATGAAGTCCATCGGACCCGGACGATATAATGAAATACCGGCGATAATATCTTCCAAATTCTGTGGCTTCAGTTCCTTCATGAAGTTCTTCATACCGGCGCTTTCAAGCTGGAATACTCCGTCCGTCTTTCCTGTTCCGATGGATGCAAGGACTGCTTTATCATCATAATCTATCTTATTGATATCAATCGTCTTTCCACTGCTGATACCTGCCAGACGTTCTGCATCCTGGATAACTGTTAATGTACGGAGTCCCAGGAAATCCATCTTCAAAAGTCCCAGTTCTTCCAGGGTTGTCATGGTAAACTGTGTCGTCACAGAGCCATCGGATCCAAGTGAAAGAGGCACAAACTCCTCTATTGCCCTCTGACCGATCACGACACCTGCCGCATGCATGGATGTATGTCTCGGAAGACCTTCCAGTCTTCTCGACATATCGATCAGTTCCTTTACCTGTTCATCTTCCTGATACAGATTTTTTGAATTCCGGATTCATCTTCAGCGCTTTATCTAACGTAATATTCAGCTCTGTCGGCACCATCTTTGCAATGCTGTCTACAAATGCATATGGAAGATCCATCACACGTCCCACATCACGGATGACTCCACGGGCCGCCATCGTACCAAAAGTTACGATCTGTACCACCCGGTCTGCACCGTACTTTCTTCCTACATAGTCGATAACTTCCTGCCGCCTTTCGAAACAGAAGTCCACGTCAATATCAGGCATGGATACTCGTTCCGGGTTCAGGAACCGCTCGAACAGCAGCTGATACTTGATCGGATCAATACTTGTGATTCCCAGACAATACGATACGATACTTCCTGCCGCCGAACCTCGTCCCGGTCCGACCTTGATTCCCTGTGTTCTTGCATAATTGATAAAATCCCACACGATCAGAAAATAATCCACATATCCCATAGATTGAATGACCGACAACTCATACTCCAGACGTTCTTTCAGCGAATGATCCCCGTCCGGATAACGTTCTTTCAGGCCATCAAAGCAAAGCTTATTCAGATATTCCCAGGAAGTATATCCCTCCGGCACATCATATTTCGGCAATTTTGTAACACCGAATTCAATCTCCACATTACAACGGTCCGCAATCTTCTGTGTATTCTCCAGTGCCTGCAGCGCATACGGAAACAACTGCCGCATCTCTTCCTCAGACTTAATATAATACTGACCGCCCTCATACCGCATACGGTCTTCATCTTCCAGTTTCTTTCCAGTCTGGATACACAGCAGAATATCATGTGGCTTTACATCTTCGGCATAGGTATAATGTACATCATTCGTTGCAACAAGCTCAATCCCCGTCTCCTGAGCCATACGAAGGAGCGACTGATTCACGATCTGCTGCTCCTGCATCCCATGATCCTGCAGTTCCAGGAAAAAATTTCCTTTTCCGAAAATGTCCTGATACCTAAGTGCTGCTGCCTTCCCTTCTTCATACATCCCACGCAGGATATTCTTCTGTACCTCACCGGCCAGACATGCACTGAGCGCAATGATCCCTTCGTGAAATTCCTGCAGTACTTCGATATCTACCCTCGGTTTATAATAATAGCCTTCCGTAAATCCTCTGGATACGATCTTCATCAGATTGTGATATCCGATATCATTTTCTGCCAGAAGTACCAGATGGTAGTAACGGTCATCACCGCTTCCGACAGCCTCTTTATCGAATCGGGATCCCGGTGCAACATAGACCTCGCACCCGAGAACCGGTTTGATTCCTGCTGCTTTTGCCGCACGGTAAAAATCAATCACGCCATACATCACACCATGATCCGTAATCGCCACACTGTTCATCCCAAGTTCTTTTACCCTGGCTACACATTCTTTAATTTTATTTGAACCATCCAACAGGCTGTACTCTGTATGGACGTGAAGATGTGCAAAGCTCATAGCTTTCTCCCTTCCTGTTAAATATATTGAAAAAAGGTGCTCCCTTCAGGGAACACCCTCTCAAACATTCATGTTTGCCTTAGTCTTCTTTTCCAGTTCCAAGAAGCATGAATTTTACAAGTTTATCGATATCCTGTGGCTCATGAGCAACGATTTCCAATTCCGGAATTCCTCCGTTAGAGAAGATATTTGCCATAGATACATACTGAGATAATTTTGACTTTAAGTTCAGTCTGTCACCTTCACCTGTTACAAGTTCAACTCTTCCTTCACAAGAATCAACTACTTTGAAAAATCCTTCGATATCGGTAATGTTCTGTACTTTCATTTCTCATTCTCCTTTTTTATTTATCTTGTTTTTAACAGTCTTAACGCTTTTATTATACCTTATTTCTTTTTCATTTCAATATTCTTTTCGGAAATTTTTATGCGTCCTTCTTTAAGAAGTCTTCCGACAGCACGTTTGAACGCATTTTTTAACTTAATCCGAATTCCTGTTTGATCAGTTCCGGATCTGCCTTGTCATTAAACGGAAGCTTCCCGCCATATTCTTCCATGCGTTTCATGATCAGCGCTGCATCCTCATCCATCTGAAGAAATGCTTTTTGCTCTGACACTTAAGTCTAATTTTTCCCGTCCTCTCTTACTTTCAGGACTCTGGCAGATACACGATCACCTACTTTTAACCTGCCAAAAGCTTCTCTCTTTGGAATTAATGCACTGTAACAGTTATCCACTGCCACAAACACGCCAAAGTTATCACTCGTTTCGTAAATGATTCCTTCTACATGATCATCCTTTTTGATATGGAGAATCTGTACGAAGCTTCTCATATACTTTCATTGTTGCACAGAGTCTTCCGGACTTGTCCACGTAAAGTGCAACCAGAACTTCATCACCCTTTTTTCACTTTCGCAGTCTGCTCTTTGAATGGAAGAAGAAGATCTTTCTCCAGTCCCCAGTCAAGGAATGCTCCGATTCTTCCTGTGTCTGCAACCTTCAGTACAGCCAGTTCATCCAGCGTGATCTTCGGTTCCTGTGTGGTTGCGATCAGACGGTCGGAGGAATCTTTGTATAAGAATACTTCTACCGGATCTCCGACTTCTACATCTTTCGGCACCTGTTTTTTCCGGAAGCAGGACTTTGTCATCTTTGTTTCCCAGATATACTCCGAACTCCACTTCTTTGACGATCATCAATCTTCTTTTCTTTCCCAAATAATCTGTTAATCCCATATATTTCCTCTCTGTTTCCTTCTCTTTTTAATGTATCTGTTACCTGCTTACGCAAATCTGAATTCAATCACTGCATACGGCTTTGCATTTTCATCACATAATTCAACGACTGTTCTGTCATCTTCTGCTGCAATCCGCGGATAGATCATATCACCATATACTGCAGATTTCTTATATTCCACTCGCATCTGGTGTACTTCTTTGTCTTTCGGAAGCGACTCCAGTGCCATCTGCACATACTGGCAGTTATTAACATGCTCATTCGTGTCGATATGATATCTGCGCACCGGAAAGCTTTCCAGTTCTTCCGATTCTGTTGGAAGAGGAATCTTTCTGGATTCGTATGTCATCTCATATGGCTCTCCGGTTCCATATGGGGCAATCTCTGATTCATCCGGTCTTGCCGGACGTCCTCTCTCTATATCCATGTATACCCACAGGGAATTGGCATATGCGACATCGTTTCCATTCTCATCTGTCATGCAGAAATTACGCTCCCCGAACAATCCCTTGAAATCTGTCGCCCAGGTACTGGTCTGTATCTTCTCTCCTATCTCCGGATACCGTTCTACGACTACCTGCCACGACGACAGGATCCAGGCTCTTTTCCGCTCGCTGCAATGCACGATTCCCAGTCCGAGATCTTCCGACTGAAATGTGCTGCAGTCCTGAAAATAATTCACGATCCCCGGCAGTGTGATTCTTCTGGTATGATCCACTTCACTGAACCGGATTCTCCCCTCTGTAGTATATTGATTGTCTCTCATAGTTAGTCTGACTCCTTTGTATGCTCTTCTTCCGTATTCTTATCGGAATTCCCGAAGAAAAACCATTTTATCTTGAATTCCGAAGCAGCAGTTACCATCTCATATTCTTCTGCACTGAGTGCTTCTTTCAGTTCCTTTTTTTCCGTCTTCATCAACCACCGCACAGGTCGCATTGGTAAAGCACAGGCTCGGGTACAGCACGCACCACCAGTTATGTCCTTTTCCGCTTCCGAGAGTGATCCTCAGCGCCTCATACTCTCCTTCCGGAAATATGATATCACCATACCGTTTATCCGGGAAATAGCAGCTCGTCACCTTTGCCTGTGCCCGGTATGACACGCCTTCTTTTTTTAACACTTCATCAGCAGTCTTCACCAGTTCCTTCTGATGCTTTTTCACCCAGTCTTTCGTTAACTGTGCGCTTTTACGCTCCGTTTCCGGCATCTGTGATTTCATATAGTTAAGTACCGTATCCCGGACGTGCAATTTAATCCGCTGATCCTTCACACTATTGCTTTCTGCGATCACATGAAAGCGGAACACTTCCTCTGCCAGCGTTTTCTGCGTCTGTGCAATCTCCGCATGAACAACTTCCATACGCCGTTCCATAATCCCGGTTGTCAGCGCAAATGACAGCAGACATGCTATGATCAGGCAAATTCTTTCCCGTTTCATCTATGTATCTCCTTCCTGCCTCTTACCGTTCACAGATACTGCATGAACGGTAATTTTTCACTGATACAGGAAGTCTCGACACAATGGTTCTTATTTATACACTCCTGGCATACTTTCTGAATTTTTTGGTTTTCTAGCTCTGCTTTGTACGAATCACATCAATCACGGTCGTCACCTGATTATCGATATGTTTACACATAACATCTGTTGCAGCTTTCTTCTCACCTTTGCTGATATACTCGATAATTTCCGCATGTTCTGCAATGAGCTGTGGATGTGCTTCTTCACGCTTCAGATATTCCACACGATAACGGTACATCTGTTCACGCAGGTTATTCAGAAGCAGAATCAGTTTCTGATTATCCGTTGCCATATAAATGATATCATGGAAACGTACATCTGCTTCGGCAATCTCTGTGATATCCTTGTTTTTTAATATCATCCTGAACTCTTCGGCCGCTTTCTTCATCTCTTCGATCTCTTCAGCCGTAATCTTCTCACATGCAAGCTGAACCGCCAGTTCTTCCAAAGCCTTTCTGACTTCCAAAACATCCCGCATATTCTTCTCTGTGATCTCTGCAACTTCTGCGCCCTTTCTCGGGATCATCAGCACAAGTCCTTCCAGCTCCAGCTTACGGATGGCTTCACGAATCGGAGTACGGCTGACTCCCAGTTTATTGGCAAGCTGAATCTCCATCAGTCTTTCTCCCGGTTTTAACTCGCCTCGAAGAATCGCCTGTCTCAAAGTATTGAACACGACATCTCTAAGTGGCAGATACTCATTCATGTTTACTTTAAAATTCGGTTCCATGCCTATTTCCTCCTTGCATTATGTATGCCGGTCACATACACCTGCTTTGCTAATTGCTTTTCTCTTATCTTTGCTGCTGCTTTTCTTGCTTTCTCTTTTGTCTCATAAAGGCCGAATACCGTTGGACCACTTCCGCTCATCATCGCATTCAGTGCTCCCTGCTCCTTCATGACATTTTTAATCTGTTCAATAACCGGATATTCTTCGATTGTTACTTTCTCCAGTACATTTCCCATCCGGGATGCTACCTTTGTAATATCCTGGTCATACAGCCCATCGATGATTCCGTCAATATCCGGATGATTCTCAATCTCATGGGAATCCAGCTTCTCATAGACCAGTTTTGTCGACACACTGATCGGCGGTTTTGCGATCAGCACATGGCATTTCGGACATGCCGGAAGTGGTGTGAGGATCTCTCCTATCCCTTCTGCAAGAACGGTTCCGCGCATAACACAATAAGGAACATCTGCTCCCAGTGTCACGCCTCTTTCCATCAGTTCTTTCTGTGAAAGTCCAAGCGAAAACATACGGTTGATCCCGAACAGTACGGCTGCCGCGTTCGAACTTCCACCTGCCATTCCTGCCGCTACCGGTATATGTTTATCTAATGTGATCTTCACGCCTTCCTTTACATGAAACTCCTTCATCAGAAGGTCTGCTGCCTGATACGCCAGGTTATTCTCATTCACAGGCAGATAAAAAAGATTCGTCAACAATTCTATACCCGGTTTTTTCCGTCTTTTCCATCCGGATCTGGTCATACAGGTATACCGTCTGCATCACCATCCGCACATCGTGATAACCGTTCTCTCTCCGTCCCAGAACATCCAGACCCAGATTAATCTTTCCAAGTGCTTTCAATTCCATTTTATCCATCTTATTTATCTCCTTACATTTTGTATACAATGTTCTTACAGTATACCCAAATTTTGCTTAAAAATCAATATTTTATCGCCTTTATTTATACCTTCTTTTTCCATATGATTAACTTCTTTTATATTTTCCACCGTTGTGTTATATTTTTTCGCAAGATTCCATAATGTATCCCCCTGTTGTACGAAATATCCGACAATTCCGGGACGGCTTTCCAACTCTTCGGTATCCATCGGGCGGAATTCCGCAGATTCAATATTCTGTATCTGCACTGGTTCTTTCTGAAAACAGTTGAATGCCAGAACGGCTTTCACTTCTACTTCACCGCTTCCCATGAGATTTACCGAAAGCTGCTCGACCGTACAATCCATATCTTCCATATCCGGTTCGCCGCCCCCGTTTTCCAGGAGATAACTGAACGGAACCATTCCATTCCATACGCCAAACGGCGTCTGATCATCTTCCCGCACATATAAAAACTGCAAGTGCAGCACACCGTCGATATGTACGCCATCCGTCTCTGCTTTTACTGTTTCCATCTGAATCTTTCCTTTACAGTGACAGATCTGCAAGATATCCTCTTTCAGCTCCGGCAGTGTTAATTCCTCACTGATCCTGCATTTGGAATGATTCTGGAGTTTTAACCGGAAGAACCTCTTTTCTTTCACCTCCGGAATACAGATATGATCCAGCATATACAGATCTTCCAGTATCTGGATCTTCTCTTCCTCGTAGACAATCAGACGGACTTGCAGCGTTGCTTCTATGCCAAGAATACGCATCTCGCCGTTCTCATCCATCCGCGGCTCTACATTGATATCTGTAAGATGTAATTCTGACTGATGATACATTCCGGGCATCACACCCATACATTCGATCCGCCCCTCATACGGAACTGTCCGGCCTATCCAGTCCGTCTTTCCGTCTGCCGTTTCGTACAGGCAGAACATGTTAAGTTCACCACTAATCAGCAGTTCATCTGTTTCTAACTGTGTATCCGCTTTTCCACCTGTCACATCCGTCCACAAAAGTGTGCCGATATGCTCCTTTGTACCGCTCAATGTGACCTCTTCTTTAATCCTGTAAGTATCTTTTCCGGTAGCAAATACTTTTAGAATCTCTTCTTCTTTCATTTTCTTTAAAAACCGGAACTTCCCCTTCTACATCGGTTGTAATCTCTTCACCAGTACACTTTTCGGTTCCGATGGAAATCTCTGCCAGTGTCTTGATGTTCAGTTTTCTTGAGTGGATCATCGTTACAGTAACCTCGGTGTCAGACGTCTGAAGCACCAGGTTTCCTTCCGGTTCCTGCTCCAGATAGATCATCTCTTCAAATGGGATCCGCCCTTCCAGGCTTGCCGGTACCGGAACCATCTCATCTGCCATATAGAGAACTTTGAACTCCAGTTTTCCCGATACTTTCAGATAGCTTTCTACCTGTTTCATCTCCTCTACCCGCAACATCCCATTGCTTAATATAATCTTTCCCACATCCCGTTTTGCCTCCGGAACATTATAATCCCCGTCAATATAGAACTGGTCATTTACTGTCCTTCCATTTTGAAATATACGGATCTCTTTTTTCTGATATTCCATTGTTCCTGCCTCCTTTTACAACATCTTTTATTCATATATAATCTGCTTTTCCGTGTACGGCATCTTTATGACAATGTATGGATATGTCTTTTTCTTGTGTATTTTTTCCTTTTTCTCCGGGCCCAGAAGTGTTGTACGGATAACCACTGTATCCACTGTCTCATAACATGCATTTACTTCAATGCTGTAGCCGGTCGTCTGCTGTGTCCCGTATCCCCGCACTACATACAGGTATGCTTCTTCCTTTCCTGTATCTGCATAACTGATCCACATTTCCTTTTTTCCAGCTTCTTTTATCTCTTCTTTCAGTTGTTCCGGAATCTCTTCTTTCTTTACAATCTCATATGTAACATCTCCTGTTTTCTGTTCTTCTATCGTGCCAAAACTACAACCGGAAAGCAGCGTTGTAACTGCGATCACGGTTAAGAGCATTTTTATTCTCTTCAATACAGCCTTCTTCTATTTTCTCTCTACTATCTTACACACTATGGGTGTAAAAAATGCGGATTTTATGCTATGATAAAATAACTAGAATGAAAAGGAGTATTCATTATGAGAATTATACCAGTTGCCTTATTCGTGATCTTATTCCTGATCATCGGCATTCCGGTTCTTGGAATTGAATGGCTGATTGGGAAAATCAGCAAAAAGACAATGGATTATTCCAGTCTGCGGATCGTCCAGTGGGCATTTAAAGTGATTGTCCGCCTTGCCGGGATCGAGCTCACTGTCATCGGCGAGGAGAATGTTCCGGACGAGCCGGTTCTTTTTATCGGAAACCACAGAAGTTATTTTGATATCGTGATCACGTATGCAAGATGCAAAAACCTGACCGGTTACATTGCCAAAAAAGAGATGCTCTCTATCCCGCTTCTCCGCACCTGGATGAAGCGTCTCTACTGTCTCTTCCTTGACAGGGACAATCCGAAAGAAGGTTTAAAGACTATCCTTCAGGCAATCGATTATGTAAAACACGGTGTATCTATCTGTATCTTTCCGGAAGGTACCAGGAACAACGGCGAAGAATTATCTTTACTTCCGTTCCACAACGGTTCCTTTAAGATTGCAGAGAAGACCGGATGTCCGATCGTACCGATGAGTCTGAATAATACCTGCGATATCTTTGAAGGTCATATACCTTTCATTAAGAAAACACACGTTATTTTGGAATATGGCAAACCAATCTATCCGAAAGAACTGGACAAAGACGAGAAAAACGTATCGGCGAACATTGCAGTAACATCATCCGCGAGACTATTCATAAGAATCAGGCACTTGATTTAGTGCCTGATTTTTTTCTTTTACATTATTCCCTTAAGTGCTATAATAAAACGGTATAACTAAAAAAAGAAATGTACTGCAAACAGCAGTGAAAAAGGAGTTTGCAAAATGAGCAAACGCAATCTTACCTTGCTGACCGATCTGTACGAGCTCACCATGATGCAAGGGTATTACGAAAAAGGGCAGAATGAAAAGTTACTTTTTGATGTAATTTTTCGTCAGAACCCTTGCAACAACGGATATTCTGTATGTGCCGGTCTTGATCAGGTAATTGATTATATAAAGAATCTGCATTTTACTTATGAAGATGTAGATTATTTAAGAGGTCTTGGGATTTTTAAAGAAGACTTTCTTCATTATCTGAGCGGTTTCCACTTCAGTGGTGATATCTATGCCATCCCTGAGGGAACCGTCATATTTCCGAAGGAGCCTCTTCTGAAAGTGATTGCTCCGATTATGGAAGCGCAGCTTGTTGAGACAGCGATCCTGAATATCATTAATCATCAGTCACTGATCGCAACCAAGACTTCCCGTATTGTATTTGCCGCTAACGGCGATGGTATTATGGAATTCGGTCTGCGCCGTGCACAGGGTCCTGATGCAGGATTATATGGTGCAAGAGCAGCGATGATCGGCGGATGTGTCGGCACATCCAATGTGCTTGCCGGACAGATGTTTGATGTCCCTGTTATGGGAACCCACGCACACAGCTGGATCATGAGTTTTCCGGATGAATACACTGCATTCAGGACTTACGCAGAGATGTATCCGGACAACTGCACACTCTTAGTTGACACATACGATACGTTAAAATCCGGTGTCCCGAATGCCATCCGTGTATTCCGGGAATTCAAAGATTCCGGAAAACCACTGAACAAATACGGAATCCGCCTGGATAGCGGTGATCTTGCATACCTTTCAAAAGAAGCACGGAAGATGCTGGACGATGCAGGCTTCCCTGAAGCTACCATCTGTGCTTCCAATGATCTGGATGAATTCCTTCTTCACGATCTGAAGATGCAGGGCGCAGCCATTGATTCCTGGGGTGTCGGTACCAACCTGATCACATCCAAGGACTGCCCTTCCTTCGGAGGTGTGTACAAGCTGGCTGCCATCCAGAATGAAGAAGGAGAATTCGTTCCGAAGATAAAAATATCTGAAAATACCGAGAAGATCACCAATCCTGGTAATAAGACGATCTACCGTATCTATGAAAAAGGAGAGCGGTAAGATCAAGGCAGACCTTATCTGTTTGCCGATGAAGTCATCGATAGCGAACAGGATCTGCTTCTCTTCGACCCGATAGAGACATGGAAAAAGACGAAACTTTCCGGTGGCACCTATACAGTACGCGAGATTCTTGTACCTGTCTTCAAAACAGGCGAAATGCATTTACAAATCTCCGACATTAAAGAGATTGCCTCATATTGCTGCGCAGAAAAGACACTTTATGGGATGAGACCAAGCGTCTCTTCTATCCGCACAGAGTTTATGTGGATCTTTCCTAAAAAACTCTACAATGTTTAAAAAATCACTGCTGGATCAGATGAATATGACAGATTAAAGGAGGACTTATTGATCATGAAAATTATAGTATTAGCAGGCGGACTCAGTCCGGAAAGAGATGTATCCTTACTTTCAGGAGCCGGAATCTGTAAAACTCTCCGCGAGATGGGACATCAGGCATTCCTTCTGGATGTGTTCTTCGGCCTTCCATGCGATTCCGATAAATTAGAAGAAGTATTCGACCGTCCGGACGGCGGGCTTGAGATTTCCAAGGGAATCTCAACATCTGTACCGGATCTGGATGCACTTCGCAAATCACGTCCGGACCAGTCACCTTCCGAAATCGGACCAAATGTTATTGAACTCTGCCAGATGGCTGATATCACATTCATGGCTCTTCACGGTTCCATCGGTGAAAACGGAAAACTTCAGGCAACTTTTGATAACCTGGGAATCAAATACACCGGACCGAACTCTCTTGGATGTACATTATCCATGAACAAACTGGTCACAAAACAGATTTTCAAAACCAGTGGTGTCCCGACTCCAAGAGGAACTTCACTGACAGTAAAAACGAAAGATACCCGTCTGGATGAACTTGGATACTACCTTCCACTGGTTGTAAAGCCATGCTCAAACGGATCTAGTATCGGTGTATACATCTGCCACACAGAAGAAGACTATTATGATGCGATCCACAAATCTTTTGATGTAGACAACACAGACGAGGTTGTCATCGAACCATTTATCAAAGGCCGTGAATTTGCCTGCGGTATTCTTGCCGGAAAAGCACTTCCGCTCGTTGAAATTGTTCCAAAGGACGGACTCTTTGATTATGCGAACAAATATCAGGCAGGCGGTGCTTCCGAAATCTGTCCTCCTATATCACTGGATGCAGAGACACAAGAACTGATCCAGCGTGCCGGAGAACGTGCCTTTGAAGCACTCCGCATGGATGTATACTCCCGTGCAGACTTTATCGTATCCGATGCAGACGGTGAATTCTACTGTCTGGAAATGAATGCCCTTCCAGGAATGACCGCAGCAAGCCTTCTTCCGAAAGCTGCCAAAGCTGCCGGATATGAATACAGCGAACTTTGTGAGGCCATTATTCAGGAATCCATGAAAGCCCGCTATTAAGGAGGATGAATATCCATGAAAAATCTTTCAATTGAAAATATAACCAGAGCCTGCAAAGGGACTTTCCGCGGCGATGAGAGTATTCTCAGCCAGGAAGTATCCGGTGTCGTGATCGACAGCCGGAAAGTCCAGCCTGGTTACTTATTCGTTGCCATTGACGGAGAACGTGTCAACGCACACAAATTCATCCCGGACACTGTAAAAGCCGGTGCTATGTGTGTTGTCTCCCACGAAGATCTCGGTGAGACGGATTTTCCTTATATTCTGGTAGAATCCACAGGACAGGCACTGCTTGACATTGCCAAGCTTTATCGTGATTCTTTTGATATGAAAGTTGTCGGAATTACCGGAAGTGTCGGAAAGACCAGTACCAAAGAGATGATTGCCTCTGTTCTGGCTCAGAAATATCATGTACATAAAACACTTGGAAACTTCAATAACGAATGGGGACTTCCGATCACGATCTTCGATATGCCGGAGGATACAGAGGTTGCCGTACTTGAGATGGGTGTCAATCACTTTGGTGAGATGCGCCGCCTTTCATCTGTATCCAGTCCTGATATCTGTGTGATCACCAATATCGGTATCGCACATCTGGAGTTCTTCAAGACAAGAGAGGGCATTCTTCAGGAAAAATCACAGATGATCCAGGATATGGAAAAACGGCGGTTCCATCATTCTGAACGGTGATGACGACCTTCTTTGCAAGATGAGTCCTGTCAAAGGTGTCGCTCCTGTATTCTTCGGAACAGGAAGCAACTGTGCATTCCGTGCCGACAATATTGAACCTCAGGGACTCCGCGGAACTTCCTGCACGATCACATTAAAGGATGGGACTTCTTTCGACTGTCTAGTTCCTGTACCCGGCATCCACATGGTAAGCAATGCAATTGCAGGTGCTGCTGTCGGATATACACTGGGACTGACTGCCAGCGAGATCAAAGCCGGCATCGAATCCCTGCCGTCTATCCCGGGGCGTAACCATATCATAGAAACAGACCATATGATCATCTTAGACGATTGCTACAATGCCAATCCAATCTCTATGAAGGCTTCCATCGATGTCCTTAATATGGCAATCGGACGTAGGGTTGCAGTCCTTGGTAATATGGGAGAACTTGGTGATACTGCTGAAGTTCTTCATGCAGAAATCGGTACTTACGCAGCACAACAGAATGTAGACCTTGTCTGCGGAATCGGAGACCTGACACACGCTCTGGTAGAAGAAGCATCCAGGGGCACACATACCCAGGCACTTTGGTTTGCTGATAATGAAAGCTTCATTCAGGCTATACCGGACATCATCAAAGATGGGGACAATGTTCTGGTAAAAGCCTCCCACGGAATGAATTTTCCACAGATTGTTCATGCTTTGGAAGAATTATAAAATAACAAAAAAGAACGAAACAAACGAGATATTTAAGGAGATTATTATATGGCTTATCAGATTCTCGCCCTTGATCTGGACGGAACTCTTACCAACTCCCAAAAAGAAATTACAAAGCCGACCCTGGATGCTCTGATCGAGATTCAGGAAGCCGGTAAAAAAGTTGTTCTCGCCAGCGGACGCCCGACAAAAGGTGTCGTTCCGCTGGCAGAGCAGCTTCATCTGGAAGATTATGGAAGTTACATCCTTTCTTTCAACGGTGGACGTGTCACCGACTGCCGGACCAAAAAAGCAATCTACAATAAAATACTTCCGGCTGACTGTGCAAGAGGTGTCTACGAAACGGTGATAAAATATGCTGGACACGGCGTAGACATCCTCACTTACACATCCGAACATAATTTTATCCGGCATCCACTCCAATCAATACACAGAGCTGGAGTCCCGCATCAATCAGATGCCGATCATTGATGCCGGTGCTGACTTTCTGGATGTCATCCCTGATGATCCGAATAAATTCCTCGTAACCGGAGATCCCGATATCTTAGACCAGATACGCAAAGAACTCAGCAAACAGTTTCACTCTTATCTGTCCGTCTACTGTTCGGATCCTTTCTTTGTAGAGGTTATGCCGGCCGGAATCGACAAGGCACATTCTTTATTAAAATTACTGACAAGTATCGGTCTTACTGCAGATG
>ENA-OQHD01000329-OQHD01000329.1-human-gut-metagenome-genome-assembly--contig:-NODE-329-length-18275-cov-2.497741_pt1 | contig 18275 bp, 27 predicted proteins | sample MGYA00242560_ERZ504711 | MGnify/ENA primary metagenome ERZ504711 (study PRJEB26092, sample SAMD00036198) | human gut metagenome | host: Homo sapiens | study: EMG produced TPA metagenomics assembly of...
GATAATGATTGCCACTGACAAGGGGCAGTATGGTATGGTAGATGCCAAGGGCACGGAGGCGGTACTGGAACTGAAAGATGTGACAGTGGGTAAATATAAGCTTTATGTCTATCATGATGAAAACAACAATTATCAGTTGGATAGGGAAGACGGAATTCCATCTGAGTATTGCGCGATAGCGGATGTGGAGGTGAGCGCCGACACGAAGCAGGTGGAGATAGCACTTAAGCGGGTATTAAAAAGGAAGCAACAAATAAGGCGGCAGGAAAATGGAAGAAAGAAAATTGAATGAGAAAGAGAGTTTAGAACTCATCACTCGGATGATACAGAACACGAAGGACAGAATGGCGGAAAATTCAGGGACACCTTTTTTGCTGTGGGATATGTAACGGTAATTATCTCGTTGCTGGTTTGGTTTCTATTGAAGGAAACGGGCAATAACAATTGGCAATTCCTATGGTTCCTGCTTCCAGTCATAGCCTTTCCTGCTACGTTGTGGAGTCAGCGGAAGGCTCGGAAAATGTTGAAGACCTACATAGACCGTGTTGTGGATTATGTGTGGACGGTATTTGGACTGGGCGCTTTCTTGGTATCGTGTACCGCCATATTTGTATGGAAGATTCCTATTCTGTTTGTCATTTTGCTGATGATGGGGATGGGAACTGCCCTGACGGGACTGATTGTGAACACGAAAGTGGTTACGATAGGGGGAGTGCTGGGAGCCTTGCTCTCGTTGGGATGTTTCTATATGCCCGGCATAGACCAGATACTGTTTTTTGCATTGGCGTTCGTCTTTATGATGGTGATTCCCGGACATTACATGAACAGTGTGGCGAAGCGTCACAAACAATAAAAGAAGAGGATGATATATGTTTAAAGAACTGAACCCTTTGCTCCATAGCGAACTGCGGCTTGCGGTGATGTCGTTGCTTATTAGTGTCGAGGAGGCGGACTTTGTCTATATCCGCCAGCAGACCAAAGCTACGGCAGGAAACCTGAGCGTGCAGATAGACAAACTCAGCAAGGCGGGATATGTGGAGGTGACAAAGACTTTTAAAGGAAAGATGCCTTGTACGATTTGTAAGATCACTCCGCAAGGAGTAGACGCATTTGAGGAATATGTAGAGTCATTGAAATCTTATCTGGCAGGGAGGTTGTGAGTGTGGGTGACTTTACATTTATGGGCAAAGATGGAAATCTTCTGAAAAAGGTTTCTATCTTTGCCGTTTTTTCATGAGAAGGAGGAGGGTGTGTCATCAACCGTTTTGCCACCCTCATGCCGGACAAAATTTAAACAGACTCTAAAAAGATAGAATGATATGAGAATTTTAGTCACTTATGCCGTACAAGGCGAATTTACGGAATTGAAATTTCCCGGACTGATAGGGGAGGAAGAGGTGCAGATAGGCTATCTCCGTACCGGTGTGGGAAAGGTGAAATCGGCTTTTTATCTTTCTGAAGCGATAAGCCATGCGCAACCGGACTTGGTGGTCAATGTAGGTACGGCAGGGACTATCCGTCATCGGGTAGGAGATATTTTCGTATGCCGTCATTTTGTGGACCGTGATATGCAGAAGCTGGTGGAGCTTGGTATGGAGTATGAGATTGATTCAATGGATTTGTTGTCCCAAAAAGGATATTGTTTACACTGGCCGGCAGGCGGTGTATGCAATACGGGGGATACTTTCTTGACAGAACTCTCGGATGTGTCCGGTGATGTTGTGGATATGGAAGCCTATGCCCAGGCTTTGGTATGCCGTGCCAAGAATGTTCCTTTCATTTCGGTGAAGTACGTGACGGATATTATCGGACAGAACTCCGTGAAACATTGGGAAGACAAGCTTGCCGATGCTCGGAAGGGGTTGGGAGAATTCTTCGAGAAGTTAGGAGGAGTTTAGCACATCATTTCAACGTCTTGAATGACAGTATATGCCAAGTCACCCCCACAGCGACAAGGAACAATACTATCTTTATTTCTGTTAGTGGAATCAGGAAGAAGATGCAGTAAACCATTGTTCCCCACATCAGCAGTAGGGAGATGATTTTGGCACGTAGTGGGATGGCTTTGTTCTCGCGGAAGCTGCGGATGTAGGGACCGAGGCATTTGTGGTTCAGCAACCATTGGTACAGTCTGGGTGAGCCTCTGAAGTAGAGTGCTGCCGTGAGCAGCAGGAAAGGCGTAGTGGGCAGCAACGGCAGGAAGATGCCGATGATGCCGAGTGTCAAAGAAACTGTTCCCAAAATGATGCAGACGGTTTTCATGCGGCAAATGTAGGAAAAATAATAATATAGATAATATGTATGCGAATAAAGTAAAGAAGGTTGTTGCCGTCCACGACTTGTCGGGAGTCGGACGGGTGTCTCTGACGGTGGTCATTCCCATCCTTTCGTCTATGGGTTTCAGGTGTGTCCGTTGCCTACAGCCGTATTGTCGAGCCATACCCAGTATCCGGAGTTCTCTTTTCTGGACTTGACGGATGAAATGCCGAAGATTATTTCCGAGTGGAAGAAGCTGGAAGTACAGTTTGATGCCTTTTATACCGGCTATCTGGGTTCTCCGCGGCAGATACATATTGTTTCTGACTTTATTGATGACTTCCGCCGACCGGACGGTCTGGTTGTGGTAGACCCGGTGTTGGGCGATAACGGACGGCTTTATGCGAACTTCCACGAGTCCATGATTGATGAAATGAAACATCTCATCACCAAGGCCGATGTCGTTACTCCCAATTTGACGGAGCTGTTCTATCTGCTGGGTATTCCTTATAAGGAGATGAATACGGATGAGGAATTGAAGTCATACCTTCGCCAGCTTTCCGATTGTGGTCCCGAAGTGGTGATTATTACCAGTATACCCGTACGGGATGATAAACATAAGACGTCCGTGTATGCCTATAACCGGAACGGTAACCGCTACTGGAAGGTTACGTGTCCTTACCTGCCGGCCCATTATCCCGGAACGGGGGATACGTTTACCAGTGTCATCACCGGGGCACTGTTGCAAGGCGACAGTTTGCCCATTGCCCTGGACCGTGCCACGCAGTTCATTCTGCAAGGTATCCGTGCTACTTTCGGTTACGAGTACGACAACCGTGAAGGTATACAGCTTGAAAAGGTGTTGCATAATCTCGACATGCCGATTCAAATCTGCAGCTATGAATTAATTTAAACCAATCTCATCTTATGAAAAGAAAATATTCCTGACAGTGTTTCTCTGTTGCGGCATGTTTGCAGCAATGGCGCAGACTGCTGCCGACTCTCTTGCCATTGTTTCTGCCAACTGGCAGACTGAGCCCCTGCAGAAAGGGATGCTGTATAAAAAGGCAGTATTCAGTTCTTTGTATGGAGTTCCTCAGGAAGTGTCCATTTTTGAAATATCCCCGAAGCACTACCGTTTCGATGTGCTCGTCCACAATCCCAAGGAGGAGACCAGGGTAGCCGCCCGGCATGCAGGTGCGGTGGCGGCCATCAATGGCTCCTATTTTGATATGAAAGCCGGGAATTCCGTCTGCTATCTGCGTAAGGACGGGGTGGTGATAGATACTACCTCTACTGGGGTTCTGGCAACAGTGTCCAATGGAGCTGTACTTATAAAGAAGGGCAGGCTGGAACTGATTCCCTGGAGCAAGCAGGAAGAAAAGGCATGTACTTTGAAAAAAGGCACTGTGCTGGCTTCCGGTCCTTTGATGCTGAAGGACGGGCAAGTGTGCGACTTGTCCGGGACTAACCGGAATTTTCGTAGATACCAAGCATCCCCGCAGTGCTGTGGCGCTGACAAGAGAAGGAAAAATCCTGCTTATTGTCGTTGACGGACGTCGGAAGGGAAAAGCGGAAGGCATCAATATACCCGAGCTTGCCCATATGATTCGTGTATTGGGTGGGGAGGATGCGTTGAATCTGGACGGTGGCGGTTCTTCTACACTGTGGTGTGGGGAGTTGCCGGATAAGGGAATAGCCAATACCCCGAGTGGCAGCGCAGAGCGTAAGGTTGCCAATTCTCTTTGTGTGTACGAATAAGTTAGGGAAGTAAATGGATAAATCTTAAGCTTTTTTGTAATTTTGCCGTCGCATCGAGGTGACATTAGATGCGGCAACTTATTATATTAATTAGCGTATTAACAATATGTACACAGTCATCAAACGTATGGAAGTGTCGGCTGCCCATAGCCTGAAACTTTCTTATCGCAGTAAGTGTGAGAATCTGCACGGTCACAACTGGATTATCACTGTCTATTGCCGTTCCAAAGAGCTGAATGCGGACGGAATGGTGGTAGACTTCAGTCACATCAAGCAGGTGGTAAAGGAACAGCTGGATCATCATAATCTTAATGAAGTGCTGTCCTTCAATCCCACAGCCGAGAACATAGCCCGTTGGATATGCGACCAGATACCCACTTGCTTCAAGGTAGAGGTGCAGGAGTCGGAATCAAACATTGCCGTCTATGAGGAAGATTAATGAGATATTCTACAGTTTGCAGGGAGAAGGATACCATACGGGTACCCCGGCTGTCTTTATCCGATTTTTCCGGTTGCAACCTGAAGTGCCCCTTCTGTGATACGCAGCATGAGGACGGCATACTGATGTCCGATGAAGATATCGTAACAGAAGTTAGTAGATACCCTGCCGCTACCGTGATACTGACCGGTGGAGAACCCTCCCTTTGGATTGACCGTGAATTTGTGGATTGTCTGCACCAGGCGGGAAAGTATGTCTGCATTGAAACAAACGGTACCCGTCCGCTGCCGGATAATATAGATTGGGTGACCTGCTCTCCCAAGCAGGGGGTAAAGCTGGAAATTACGCGTATGAATGAAGTGAAGGTGGTGTATGAAGGGCAGGATATTACTGTTTATGAGCAGTTGCCCGCCGGGCATTTCTTTCTTCAGCCTTGCTCTTGCAGCAATACGGCCGAAACGGTGGATTGCGTGATGAAGCATCCTAAGTGGAGACTTAGTTTGCAGACACATAAGCTGATAGATATCCGGTAGGCATTTATAAAACGAATAATGGCTGTAAGCAATGCTTACAGCCATTATTCGTTCATGCACGGGAGGAGAGGCTCGAACTCCCGACACCCGGTTTTGGAGACCGGTGCTCTACCAACTGAGCTACTCCCGTGTTTGCGGCTGCAAAGGTAATGCAAACTTTCAAATATGCAAGTAACAGACGTACTTATTTTATAAAGAAAGTTGCTTACAACATCTGTAAGTCCTGATACATAATGCGATACGCTGCTGCTTTTTTTTTTCCAGTGCCAGCGGGTAGGCTCTTGAGGAAGAAGGCATCCGGTAGAGGCGCATCGGATGGTTTTCGAAAAGAAACTCCGTGAAGTCGCCTACTTTGGGCTTGTCGATGGAGAACTGCGTGCACAGCGTGTCCGTTGCCTTCTCACCGGTGGTGACGATAGCCTTGCATTGCGGTATCCGGTGTAGCAGGGCAGGGACGTCCGTGGGTTGCACCACTTCCAGAAACTTATCCGAGGCGTTGTCCTGCAGGCGCCGTATGGCAGAGGCTGTGTCGAACAAGGCAATACCCTTTTCCTGCAGGAAACTGATGAGGCGTTCTTTGCAGAAAGCCTTCTTCGTCTTGTCTACAAAATAATCCTTGTCATTGAAGAAAAGGGACCCGGTAATCCTCCACATGTCATTGTTCCAGTTGGGGTAGTAAAACTCCATGGACCACCGCTTTTTCTGCGGAGGAAAGCTTCCCAGCATCAGCAGACGGGCGTTGCCGGGAAGGAAGGGTTCTAAAAGGGTGTTGTTCTATTTCCATACTTCCAATTTCATTGTTCTGCCTGCAAAATGTACGGAATATATCTTGGATATGCTATCCTGCAATGTCCTGATTGCTCATTCTGTCGGTGATTTGGAAGGGGAAATCAGGATATTCGTAGAGGCTGAACCGGGATTCTGTCTTGCCTTCCGTATAGTTCCAGATGGTGGCATATTCTTCGGCGTCTTCTCCCATGGCCTGCAGTTGGCGGAGGTAGGAGGCTATGGACTTGTTCTCTACGATATATATTTGTCCCAGCCGGTCTATTATATGGGCTGTGGCGCCGGGTGCTGTCATGGTCGAAACGCAGGATGCGCTTGCCTTCGGGAGTGATGCCTACCATGTTGAAGGTCATGCTCTTGCCGATGGCGGGCAGGTTGAGCACATTGCGGTCGGTGGCGAGGAAAGGCAGGTGGTGCGTTTTCAGGAAACGCCGGATGCAGGCTGCCGGGTCATGGACGGTTCCAAGCAGTACGGACAGATTATGGGCATCTTCCTTGGTCAGCTTCCCGAAGCGCTTTTCTTCCCGTTGCTCTTGTACGGAACGGCTGTTGGGGGTAAACACGGCATTGTTTTCTTCAAAACCTTTCACGGAGAAGGTGTAGTAGCAAACCACTCCCAACTGATTGAGCACTTGCCGCAGGCGGGTAGTATGCCCCCGGCGGGATGCAGCTACGTTGTATACCAGTTGGTTGTCAATGAGCCAGCCTGCCGCCAGCAGTTTGCGTATTCCTTCGGCAGCTTCCGGAGTGACTTCGAGCGGGGTTTGGAAATGTGTCTGGATAATGAACTGGTGGATGCCGATGGTAGACGCCTTTTCCTTGAATTCCCTTAGAATCTCCACCAGCCCGTCATTGATGCGCATGGGCAGGTAGGCGGGGAGGCGTGAGCCGAGGCGTACACGTTGCAGCTCTGCATACTTTTCTCCTTCGGGCCGTTCCTGATTGGCTTTCCGCTTGCGGACTGCCATGCGGTAGACGGCGTCTAATATGTTGCCCAGCGTCTTGTTTTGGCTCATCAGTGCGTCACCGCCGGTGATGAGAATGTCCCGCAGTTGCGTGTCTTCCTCAAAATAGGCCATCAGCCGGCGCAGCTTCTTTTCCCATGTCTCCTTGGGACGCAGGGTGTCAAACTCAAAATTGAGCCGTTTGCTTTGAAAGTCGTACATACGCTGACAAGATGCGCAGAGTCCTCCGCAGGCGCGTCCCATGGTGTCGGGGATGAGGATGGCCACTTCCGGATAACGGCGGTGGATGTTATGCCCGTCGGGCAGCAGCCAGCCGGCGGCGTTGGGTTTACCTGGTTCTACGATATCCTCCCGTTCCCAGGCACGTATCTGTCCGTAGGTTTCCACCAGTTGGGGTGAATAGAGTATATAGCTGCGCAGGGCCTCGTCGTCGTATCCGCTGCCGGTGCAGTTCAGCAGTGACAGATAATAGGGGGTGGCGAAGAAAGGCATTCCCTTCTTGCGGGCTTTTGAGAGCAGGTACATGGTTTCGGCAGAAAGGGAGTTGCCGAGAAGACGGTTTAGCTCCGTAGGGCTTTTGACGGCCATGGCAAGATGGAAACGGAAGTCATTCCACCATTCGCTGACGAGGTTGAACTTCTCCTCGTAGCTGAGTCCCTCTTCGAAATGGAAGCGGGAAGCCGGGTTCTTGCGGTGCTCAATCTTCTGCACCAGTGCATGCAGGATGCGTTCCTTGTTCTTTGCACGGATATGCTGCACGTCTTCATCCAGTCCGCTGGGCCAGCGTTCGGTCAGGGTTTTGATTTTCTGTGCGGAGGGCAGGGTGGGGGCTGGCTGGTGGAGGCGTTTAAACTGCTGGAACAAGTCGATGAACAGGTCCGTTTCCGTTTCCTCTTCCCATTGTCCCGTGAGGAAGGAATGCAGCATTGATAAAGTTGATATGGGCAGCTGTTCTCCGATGGAGAGCTCGTGTACTTCCTGCCCGTCAAATTCAATCAAGAGTCGAATTTGCTTACCGGCCTCGTTGTCCACTTCCGGATGTCCGGCAATGTACTCCGTCAGGTTGGCCTTGAAGGCTTCCGCATCGTCGCTTTGAACGGCGATGCTGACCAATTCAGGGAGTTCGTGCCGATAAAGTTGTTCCAGTTGTGATAGAGTGAGTGCAAGCATTTTCTTTTGTTTCATAAGCGATTGCTTTTTTTGAAGTTAATATTTATGATGGTTGACGCGGGGTGCGTCCTTGTGTTCCGTGAGGGGAAAATGATTTCATTTGCTAAAATAACTAAAAAAAAGCGGGAAATTTCTTTCCCGCCTTCTTGTTTCTAAAGTTCTTTAGAATTCTTTTTCTTTTATTTCTCTTCGTTGGCTTTCTGTTTCGGTTCCTTTTTGGCCAGCATCACTACGTTGTAAACGTACTCGGTCATCCATTGTTCCGAATATCCCAGACGCTCTTTGTACTGGCGTACTGCCGCTGCCGTCTTGTGTACATCGTCCTTTTTCCATACGGTTTTTGTACAGACGTCGTGTACGGTTTTTTCGGTCATGCTGCGCAGTGCTCCCTTGAAGATGGAAGGCATGCGGAATTTCCACTGCATCAGGTTTCCCATCAGCATCATCAAGTCATTGGAGAATCCTTGATACATAAAGAGATAACCTTGTACGTCGTTCTGCGTACGGCAGTGCTTCTTGACGGAAGTATCAATTTCCTTGAAGAAGTTTTCACTGATGCCGTAGTCCTGCATCAGCATCTTGCGCGAAGCGGCCTTTTCCGCTTGTCCCAGACGGCCTCCCTGCGTGGGGATTTTGAACAGACGCTTGAAGTTGGCTACATCCGGCACAAAGCGGATATTGGTGATGCCCAGGTTGGCGGCTATTACAGACTGGAAGTAGACGCGTGTCAGTGACACGAAGTCTTCCACATTCTTCGAAGATACTTCTCCGGTATTCTTGTTGAATAGTTTGGCAAATAAACTCATATCAAATTACGAATTACTGATTACAAATTACAAGACCGCAGGTCATCCGGCGGTTCCGGCTGCAAAAGTACGAAATAAGTTGGTTATCACCAGCACTCTATGTCTTTTTCTACCTCTTTCAGGCGGTTCTTGGTGAAAACGGGTCTTTGATACCGGCGCTTTTCTGTGCGCGGTAGTCTTCAAGCAGCCTGAAAGCGTATTTTCCGAGCAGGCTGATGGCGATAAGATTGCAGAGCACCATGAGTCCCATAGTGACGTCGGCAAGGCTCCATGCCAGGTCGAAGGTGGCAACAGCACCGAACATGACCATGCCGCCCACCAGTATACGGTAGATGTTGAGCACCCATTTACGGTGGGTAAGGTAGCGCACATTGGCTTCTCCGTAATAATAATTTCCCAGAATGCTGCTGAATGCGAAGAAGAACAAGGCTACCGCAACGAAGATGGCTCCCGAAGGTCCTATCTCGTTGGTCAGTGCATGCTGGGTAAGCTGTACGCCGTTTGTGGAACCATCCAGTGGAGCACCGCTGAACAGAATGATGAAAGCGGTGCAGGTACATATAATCAGCGTATCGGTAAATACTCCCAGCGTCTGAATCAAGCCTTGCTTCACGGGGTGGCTGACGTGTGCGGTTGCCGCCACATTGGGGGCCGGACCCCATACCGGCCTCGTTGCTGAACAGCCCGCGTTTGATGCCCTGCATCAGCGCCATGCCGACACCCCCTCCCAAATGCCTGCTCCCATCCGAAGGCGTGGCCGACAATGAGTGCCAGGACTCCCGGCAGCTCTTTGATGTTCAACAGAACGATGATAAGTGCCAGTGCAATGTATCCCAACGCCATGATGGGGCACGATGATGCTGCTGACTTTGGCTATGCGCTGTACGCCTCCAAAGATGATTGTCAGCGTGAGTGCGGTGATGATCCCTCCCACAACGGCATGGTCGAACCCGAAAGCGCCTTCGAAAGCGGCACACAGTGTATTGCTCTGTACCGAGTTGAATGCAAATCCGAAGGTAATGGTGATAAGTACGGCAAACAGTGTCCCCCATCCACGGCTGTTTCAGTCCCTTACGCATATAGTAGGCCGGGCCGCCGATAAAGGAGTCTTTGCCCTTTATCTTATACAATTGGGCCAGTGTAGATTCTACAAACGAGCTGGAAGCACCCAGGAGGGCAATCACCCACATCCAGAATACAGCGCCCGGACCGCCTACTGCAATGGCGGTGGCAACCCCTGCAAGATTGCCCGTACCTACACGGCTGGCAATGGAGATGGCAAATGCCTGGAACGATGAGATATGCTTTTCCTTGGCATCGCCTTTCCCGCCCGAGTCGCCCAGCAGACGTACCATTTCCTTTATCATCCGGAACTGTACAAAGCGGGTTCTCAGCGTAAACCATACGGCGCATCCCAACAGCAGGGCAACGAGGATGTAGGTCCAGAGCAGGTCGTTTATCAGATTTATTATTCCCATAATGTATATGTACAGTTATCTATTTGTAGTAAAAAAAACTCACACAAAAAAAAAGTGCTACCCTCTGTCGTTACTTTAGGCTGCTTCTGTCGTTATTCAAGGCTACCTCTGTCGTTAACTGAGATAGATTTCTTGCAAGTCGGTGATAATCAACGTGGTATGAGCTCGTGTGCTGCGATTTGTACCATGGACAAATCTGGACAAACCTGACGGAATCTCCTTGCCTATTTCAGCTTGAAGTGAAAATTTGTGTCCTTCAAACACCGGTTCCACTATGTCATAACGAACAAACTTTGCCAGCAGATGTTCGGCGGCGCGTCGGGAAAGATGCGCCAGGCGGCAGTAACGGTTCAGTGAAAGGCGGTCGTTCTCTTCCAGCAGATTGAGCAACAGCTGTTCCCGTTCGGTATATTCTATCAGTTCTCCTTTCGGACTTCCGCTTTGCTGCCAGACGCGCAGATGGACGGGAGTAGCCAGGATGTTCTCATCCTTGATGCGGAGATAGGCCAAGTATTTTCCCGGTTTCGTCCTTGGCATATACCGGCTTCCGGTCACTTTCCTCGATTTGTACCACCAGCACACTACGGCCTTCCACCTGATAGGTCTGCATGGTATAGTTCACCTCGGGGCTGCAATAAAGTCCGGCAGCCGCTTCTATCATATATTGTTCTTCGTCCGAACGGACACCGGCAATTTTCCCGTTATCTTTCACTCCGATGAGCAGTTTTCCACCGTCTGTATTGGCAAAGGCTGAAAGGGTTTTGGCTATCTTGCGGGCGTCGGATATTTCGAACTTGAAATCCTGCTGTTGGTGCTCTCCTTCGGCTATGAGAGCGTGTATATATTCGGTGTCAGTAAGCGTTTTCATGCTTGCAAAAGTAGATGAAAAAATGCGTAAGAGACCCCCTTTTTTGCGGCGAATTTTACCGAATATTTCGAAAAAAATATCGTTTTTCTGCATTTATTTCAAGAAAGAATGTAATTTTTGCCAGACATTATTAACGAAGTAATTTAAAAAGGATTATGAAAGAATTAGTTGAAAAAGTAGCTGCATTGTATGCAGACTTCTCAAAAGATGCAAACGCTCAGTTGGAAAACGGTAACAAGGCAGCAGGAACTCGCGCTCGTAAGGCTTCTTTGGAAATCGAAAAAGCTATGAAGGAATTCCGCAAAGCATCTTTGGAAGCTTCTAAGAAGTAAGCAAAAAAAGCATATTTGATGCTGCGAAAGACTGCCACTACTGGCGGTCATTTTTTGATTTTTGAAAAAGTATTATTGCTACTTTTGACGCAGGTATTATGGATGAAAACGTTCTCAATAAACTGAAGATACTGGCAGAGTCGGCAAAGTATGACGTCTCTTGCTCCTCCAGTGGTACGGTGCGCTCCGGCAAGGCAGGCATGCTGGGGAACACTGTGGGTGGCTGGGGCATCTGCCATAGTTTGCCGAGGACGGCCGTTGTATCTCCCTGCTCAAAGTGATGCTTACCAATTATTGCATCTACGACTGCGCCTACTGCATCAACCGCCGCAGCAACGACCTGCCGCGTGCCACGCTGTCGGTGACCGAGCTTGTAGACCTCACCATGGAGTTCTATCGCCGCAACTATATCGAAGGGCTTTTCCTGAGCAGTGGGGTGGTGCGTAATCCCGATTACACGATGGAACGTCTGGTGCGCGTTGCCAAGGACCTCCGCACTATCCATCGTTTCAACGGATATATCCATCTGAAAAGCATTCCCGGTGCCAGCCGCGAACTGGTGAATGAGGCAGGGCTTTATGCCGACCGTCTCAGCGTCAATGTCGAGATACCGAAGGAGGAGAACCTGAAACTGCTTGCCCCGGAGAAGACCATAAGAGTGTATATGCGCCTATGCGCTACATCCAGCAGGGAGTCCTTGAAAGTTCGGAAGAACGCAAGAAACACCGCTACGCTCCCCGTTTCGCTCCTGCCGGACAAAGCACACAGATGATAGTAGGCGCTACCGCCGAGACGGACAAGGATATTCTGTATCTTTCGTCGGCCCTCTACAAGGGACCTACGATGCGGCGTGTCTACTATTCGGGCTATATTTCCGTCAATACCTACGATAAGCGCCTGCCGGCATTGAAACAGCCCCCTTTGGTGCGCGAAAACCGCCTTTACCAAGCTGACTGGCTGATGCGCTTCTATCAGTTCAAGGTGGAGGAAATAGTGGATGATGCCTACCCGGACCTTGATTTGGAGATTGACCCCAAGCTGTCCTGGGCTTTGCGCCATCCCGAGCAGTTTCCGGTCGATGTGAACAAGGTGGATTATGAGATGTTGCTCCGCGTGCCGGGCATCGGCGTGAAGTCGGCACGGCTGATAGTGGCTTCCCGACGTTTCTCCAAGATAGGTTTCTACCAGTTGAAGAAGATAGGGGTGGTGATGAAGAAGGCGCAGTATTTCATTACCTGCTGCGAGTTGCCGATGTGCACGGTCAATGAGCTGACTCCGCAAGGGGTACGCAGTCTCCTGTTGCCCAAACCGAACAAGAAAAAAGTGGATGAGAGGCAGTTGATGCTTGATTTTGGCGAATGAATATCTTTTTATACGATAAGACTTTTGAGGGATTGCTGACTTCTGTTTTTGAAGCCTATTCCCGCCGCATTTTCCCCGATGCACTGTTGTTGGAGGGAGAGCCTCTACCATTGTTCTACGATGAAATATTTACAGTGATAACCGATGAGGAGAAGTCCGGTCGCGTCTGGCGCGGATTGCAGAAGAAGCTGTCGTCTGCGGCACTTGCCTGCCTCGCCCAATGCTGGCTGGCAGAGGAACCGGAAACTCCCATGCTACTGTTCCGCTATATTCGCAAGGCGATAGATGCTCCTCGCTCCATTGAAACGAACTTTGCCGACCCTGATGTGCTGGAGTTCTCCCGTATGTGGAAGCGGGTGGATTGGGAGCGTATACGCCTGCTTCAGTTTGTCCGCTTCCAGAAGGCTGCGGACGGTACTTTCTTTGCTGCCGTCGAGCCCGAAAAGAATGCCCTTCCTTTGGTGACGGGGCATTTCAAGGACCGTTTTGCCGACCAGCGTTGGCTGATTTATGACATCAGGCGAGCCTATGGGTACTATTACGACTTGAAGGAGGTGCGCCAGGTGACTTTTGGTGAGGACAGTCGCGAAGGACATCTTGTCACCGGCATGCTCGACGAAAGTCTGATGGACGGAGACGAACAGCTTTTCCAGTCTCTCTGGAAAACCTATTTCAAGGCAATCTGCATCAAGGAACGCCTCAATCCCCGGAAGCACAAGCAGGACATGCCCGTGCGCTATTGGAAATATCTGACGGAAAAACAGCAGTGATTCCCTTTATTCGATTTTCTCCACTGTCACTTCGGGAAATTCCTGCATCAGTTGCAGCAAATATCCCTCATCATAGCTTTTCTTGGATTTGATGACCATGGTCACTTGATAGTTGGTGTACTCTCCCTGCACTTGCCGGTCCAGGTTGTAGGACACCACCAGATAGTCTTTGGAGTTGAATCGCCGGGACACTTGCGGCAGTATCTCTTTGCTGGAAGTGGAAAAGGTTATCACGGAACTTTTCATGCCAATGCTTTTGAAAATAAGGCTCAACAGTTCGAGCCCTGCCAGAGTCAGCAGGGTGGCGGCAATGCTGATGGTGTACATTCCTGCACCTACTGCCAATCCGATGCCTGCAGTAGCCCATATTCCTGCGGCTGTTGTCAGTCCCCTGACTATCTGTTTCTGGAAAATGATGGTACCCGCACCGATGAATCCGATACCGCTGACTACTTGTGCGGCAACACGGCTGGGGTCCAGCGTCACACTGCTTTCCTTGATGATTTCCTGAAAACCATATTGGGATACAATCATGATGAGCGCGCTTCCCAATGATACCAGGAAATGGGTGCGGTAGCCTGCTTCTTTGGCACGGTATTCCCGGTCCAGTCCGATAATGGCACCCAATATTCCGGCTACCAGCAACCTGAGCACAAAATCAAAGTTTAACATCATCATCGTATCCTCTCTTTCTTTTTTATTAATTGATGACCCAATTCTTATTGTGGGGCACTGTTTTCTTGGGGTTGTAATGCATTCCGGCTTGTGTCGGTATTTTTAGTATGTATGTACGTCCGCTTTTATTCATCAGCGAGGTATCCCGCAGCCACGGATTGGCATCTTTCAGTTGGGCATAGGTGATGCCTTTATCTTTGGCAAACTGTGCCAGGTTGCCGATGCCCGTTGTGACGGTCACTTCCGTGTAGGGGATGGGCGGATAAAGATGTTCCCGTTTCAACAGAAAGCCGTACTGCTGCGGATTGCTGATGACTGCTTTGGCTGCCAGCAGGCGGAACATGTAGCGCGAAGTCTCTTCTACCAGCCATAAGTCGACAGCCTGGTCCACCATTTGCTTCTGCAGCTGTGTGGAGATGCGTCCTTGCCCGGCATTGTAGGCGGCGGCTACGCACAGCCAGTTCCCGTATTTCTGATAAGCATCTTTCAGGTACTTGCAGGCTGCTTTGGTCTCTTTCTCGATATGGTATCGTTCGTCGATGTTGCTGTTCACCTCCAGTCCGAATTCGCGTCCGGTGGCAGGCATGAACTGCCATAGGCCGGCGGCACCCGCAGGCGATTTGGCAAGCGGGTTCAGGTTGCTTTCTATCACAGCGAGGTACTTGAAGTCATCGGGAAGGCCTGTTGGTCTTTTGAGTATAGGCTCTATGAGCGGGGAAGTAGCGGTTGGCACGCTTCACCATGAGCATGGTGGTGGAGTGCATGTAGGTGAAGGACATCAGTTCGCGGTCCATACGTTCGCGGTGGTCGTAGCGAAGCAGGTCAATAGCTTGTCCGGCAAAAGTGATCTTGTCCGGTACGCTGGGGAGGTCACGCAGTAGGGAACTTCGGATTTCACGGAATCGCGTTCGGGATTCAGCGTACTGCTGCCTGCGAGGAAGGGAGGCTGGAACCTGCGCACAGTGCAATGGCAGCGGTAAGCACGATATATTTTGAATTTTTCTTCATGTCTGTATGTATATTTCTGTTTGGAGACGTGAAGATACGAAATCAATTCGTTATAGGCAACCTTTCCCATAGCCATCGTGGAATCATACGCCAAAAAAATACCAGTACCCGGTAGCGTCCGTCAATGACAACTACCCGTCTCTTTTCTCTTAAAGCCTTGATTATGTGCTGTGCTACACGGTCTGCTTTTCATCAGCATCGGGTATTTCCCGCTTTTCAATAAATCGGTGGCAACAAATCCCGGACGGATGTCGGTGAAGTGTATATCAAGATGCTGCATCCGGGCAAGTTGTGCCAGCGCTTCGATATAGGTATTCTGGAAGCGTTTGGTGGCAGAGTAGGCCGGTGCAACGCCCAGTCCTTTAGTGCCTGCAATGGAACTGATGACAGCAATATGTCCGGAGCCTTTTTCCTTGAAATAGTTGAAGGCGGCAGTCACCATGCGGGTAAATCCCTCTACATTGGTACGTGCCGTGTTCAGTTCGATGTCCGGTTGTAAGTCCCGGTTTTGATGTCCCACGCCGGAACTGAGGAAAAACAGGTCTATGCCTCCCAGCGTTTTTTATCAGGTTATGGAGGTGTAGAGTCGCTGTCTCTTCCGTAACGTCCAGCTGTTCCGTGACTATCCGGTCGGGTGCGGTGGCTTGCAGGGCATGCAATGCTTCCTCTCTTCTGCCGGCAATACCTATATGCCAGCCTTGTTGTACAAGTATCCTGGCTACTTCTTGTCCGATGCCTGAAGTGGCACCGATGATGATGGCTTTCTGCATGATGATAGGGGATTATCCGATGACGGTTGCTACAATTCTTCTTCCTCCGCCCCGGTTGCGGAACTCGCAGAGATAGATGCCTTGCCAGATACCTATGTTCAGACGCCCATTGGTGATGGGGATGGTGAGGCTGGTTCCGCTGAGGGTTGCCTTGGCATGGGCGGGCATATCGTCATCGCCTTCGCATGTATGTTGGTAATAAGGTTCCCGTTCTTTTACGAGGCGGTTGAAGATGGCTTCCATATCTGTCTGTACGTCAGGGTCTGCATTCTCGTTGATGGTGAGGCCTGCGCTTGTATGCTTGATGAACAGATGCAGGATTCCGGCAGACGGAAGCGGTGGAAGGTTGCGTATAATCTCCTCTGTCACCAGGTGAAAGCCACGCCGGCGAGGGGTTAGGGTAAATTCTTTCTGTGCGGTCATAAATCATTGTTTTTCGTTTGTTGTCAGGATGGTCTTGTCCGGCAGGGCAGTTCCACGGTGAATGTGCTTCCCACTCCCATTGTCGAATCTACGGTAATCACTCCATTCATTTTCTCAACGATGGATTTGCAGATGGAGAGTCCTAATCCGGCACCTTGGGCAAAAGAGTCCACCTTTTCAAACCGTTCGAATATCATTCCCAGTTTGTCGGGGGGAATACCGCATCCAGTATCGGAAACACTGATTCTTATTCCGTCTGTGTCCGTTTCGTAGTACACTTCGATATGTCCCTGCACGGTGTTTTTCAGTGCATTCGATATGAAGTTGTTCAGTATCTGTTTGATGCGCATCGGGTCGTGCTCTATCTGGCCGGGGGTTACCGGATACCTGGCAAAGAGTTTCACTCCTGCCGGAACGTTCCGTTCGTACTCGGTAATACTTTCCTTGATGAGTTCTGCCGGATTGAACCATTCGGAATGGAGCTCTATGTGTCCGGCCTCTATTTTGGAAAGGTCCAGAACGTCGTTGATTAGTTTGAGCAACAGTTGGTTGTTGTGGTTTATCAAAGAGATGTACTGTTCCCTTTCCTGCTCGTTTTCCAACATAGTGCAGCAGGCTGGAGAAACCGATAATCGCATTTAGCGGCGTGCGGATTTCATGGCTCATATTGGCAAGGAAAGCGGATTTCAGCCGGTCTGCCTCTTCGGCCTTTTCCTTGGCTTGTATCAGCATTGCCTCCGTCTGCTTTAATTGGGTGATGTCGTAATTGATGCAGATAATCTCTATGATGTTCTGTTCAGGCATGTAGCGTTCTACAATGATGTTGACGTGGGTCCACATGAAAGAACCGTCTTCTTTAAGAACACGTACTTCCCGGCTGAGCTTGTGTGCCAGTCCTCTCTTTACGTTCTGTAGGAAGTCAAGCATGATAGTACGGTCGTCAGGGTGAAGATGATTGTAGGTTCCGATGATTTCGGACAACGGTGTTTCTGTTTTCTCACCCAAGTTCTTGTACCAGCTGCGTTTGGGCATAGCCTTGCTCATTAAGAAGGTCATAATTGGCATATCCCACTTTGGCATAGTCACCTATAAGCTCAAAGTGGCTCTCGAACTCTTGTATTTTGTGTAAGCGACGGTCGTTTTCCGCTTTTGTCTGCGTTGATTAGCAGATAGTTGGTTAGGTTGTGATTATCGTCGTAAAGGCTTGTGACTTTGGTTACAAGGTCTATGGTGCCCGTCTTCTTCTGTGTCTTGTAGTAATTGCCTATTTTAGAGAAGTCATACCGGAAAGTGAAGTCTGCATTTTCATGTTTTCTTAACTTGCTTTTCATCTCTTCCGGGAAAATCGGATTCTCGAAAATATTAATTCCAAGTAGATCTTCTTTCTGTTTGAGATGGAACATTTCCTGCTCTTTGTCATTCATATCTATCAATATTCCCTCTCGGTTATAGAGCTCAATTCCTACCGGAAGATATTTATAAATATTATGGAGGAGACGGTTACGCTCTTGTAAGGCTTGGGATGCCGATGACATGTCGGGACCGTCTTGTGTTTCGGCAATGCCGTAGACTTTGACATTACCGTTTTCATCGGTTCTCTGCAGGCATATCTTGCTTCTTATCCACGTTGGACCCTCTACTGTGTTGAGCAGATATACAGTCTCTTGTGTCTGCCGGATATTGTCGAAGGAATGTGTGGTAGTATGCCGTTGTTCCTCTTTCAGGATACGTTTGTTGAAATCTTTAAAGCTGATGGTTCCATCCTCATCCAGTCCCCAGCAACCGGGAGATATATTCGGAGCAAAATGTAGCTTTCGGTCTTTAAATCAGCTTCCCCACCATCCCCATATTGGCATTGGTCATCATTGCTGAC
>ENA-OQHD01000331-OQHD01000331.1-human-gut-metagenome-genome-assembly--contig:-NODE-331-length-18131-cov-2.966563_pt1 | contig 18131 bp, 19 predicted proteins | sample MGYA00242560_ERZ504711 | MGnify/ENA primary metagenome ERZ504711 (study PRJEB26092, sample SAMD00036198) | human gut metagenome | host: Homo sapiens | study: EMG produced TPA metagenomics assembly of...
TCCTTTCTTTTCCAGCAGACCGCCTGTCTTTCGGAGCAGCTCGGCTTTGGGGTCTGTAATGACCATCGAGCAGCAGCACTGCATGATGTTCGGCAGGGCAAAGCCTCTGGATTTTCCTGCACCGGAGCCTCCCACCACGAGGATGTTGAGACATCTGCGGTGCTCGTGGGTGTCCAGGCTGATGCGGAAGTTCTGCGTCAGCAGGATGTTCTGGGAGTACGGCTTCTGGCTGTATTTCTTACAGATCTGCCGGGCATCACCCCATCTGGCGGAACCATGTTCTTCCCCTCTGCGGTAGTTCTTCTGGCTGGAATAAAAAATTGCCGATCCCGGCTGCGTAAAGTAACGTGCAGACCAGCACCGACTTGATGGTATATTCCGTATAATGAAGCTGGAAGGGGTGGTTCAGTTTTTCCGTTAGAACCTCCATCAGCTCAAAAAGATTCCTGCCCGGCTGAATAGCATCCGCAATCAGGATCGCTGCCCACCAGATGACAGGCAGTCCGGCAAGCCAGATCACCCAGTCTGACTTCCGGCTGTTTGTTACCGGGATGGCTGCTGTTTTGGCCTCTCTGCTCTCGGCAGATCCGTGATGCGGAAGCTGTCCACTCCAGGAACGAGGGCAAGGCTGCTTCCATTCTCCCAGTTTACGTGGATCTGCCCTGCATCGTCTACCATATCCACCTTACCTTTTAAGCCGGGTGGCATGTGGCTCTCCCCCTCCATGCTGTTAAGCGTGACCTCTGTTCCCGGCGGATATCTTCTCCTCATGGCTTCTATTCTTTCTTGTGTCATATTTCTGTATATTCGTACCACATCCTTTCTTTATCTTCCCCGTCCACGGTATGGGCGGCGGTATCTGGATTTCATGATCTTTAACAGGACACTGTCGATCCCATCGGAATAGCGTCCGTTTTTCAGGTATGTGTCCCGGAGCTTGTTTAAAGCTTCTACAGATTTGGTGTGTTCAGCTTCTGTCAGGTAGAGCTTTCCGTTCTTCCTGCTCTGCCAGCTTCAGAACCAGATCCCGTGTGGTATCCACCGGAAGCCCCTGTTCTTTTTCCTGCCGGAACACTTCCCGGAGGGCATGGATCAGCATATGGTTCATGATCCGGTCCATCTTTACATATCGCATTCTTGTCATAGGCGAGCCTCCTTTTTTTCCTCTTTTTTTCTCAACCACAACATACCACACTTCCTCCCGGAAAGCTACTGCAAAAGAGCCGGAAAACCCCTTTTATCAGCGTTCCGGGGACTTTTTGTTCTTGGCTGGTTTCTCTGATTTCTCCTCTGGGACGGCAAATTCATCGGGCATAAATTCCTGCTCACTTTTGCCGAGGTTGCGGTCTACCTGCTTGCCGATGGAATAGGCTGCGCTCTTTACATTCTGAATAAAGGAGCGGAGTTCTTTCGGATCTTTCTGTCCGAATGCCTGCATCTCGCATACCTTGTCAAAGGAAAAGCCGGAGACATCCACGCCATATTTCTGTGCTGTCACATACGCCGCACAATAAGCCTGTGCCGCTACCCCTGCCCGGCTGTAGCTTCCATCGTGATGGTCAAGAGATGCATACGCCAGTTCCCGGCTGATGGAATGGAATGTTGTATTTTCACTCATGCCGTTTCGGACATAGATCGTCCGCTGATTCGGGATATACTGTGCCTGTACCTTATCCGGCAGGTTGTCTGCGATCTGAATCCGTACCTCGCTGTCGATCAGCAGTGCTTCCATCAACTGGTCCATCGGTTTTGGCTCCGCCTCTTCCGGCTGTTTGGTGCGAATCTGGCTGATGTCATAGGCTTTCTGGATGGAGTATCCCTGCTGGATGACACCATCCTTTTCGTATTCCTGTCCGACAATGAAGTTGTATCCCTTGCTTCCGGTCTTGACTACTTTGCCTTCTTCTTTCCATTTTTCAAAGGTCTTAATCTGCCGGATCTCCGGGTTCTGTGCATAGAGCAGGAACAGGTTGTCTGTCCTCTGTGGCTTACACTGTCCCATAAAATCAAGGAATCCTTTTAAGGAGTCCCCATTCTGGAAGATCTCCTGTGCCTTTCCATCGATCATGCCCCAGATTTCTTCCCTCTCCTGCTTTTTCTGTGCGGCATATTCCTCTTTCGATAGCCGCTGGGCGGACGGTTCCTGCGTGTCCTGCCCTAAAAATTTTTGGTCAGGTCCATCTTCTACCTCGCTTTCACCTTTCGTTTATTTCTCGCTTTCTTCTGCGTTTTCTTTGGTCCACGGTTCTTTTCCCGGCTCCGCTTCTGGGATTCCTCTGCTTTCTCCCGTTTGATGTTCTCCAGCTCCCGGCGGACACTGGGACGCTCCTGTTCCCTTGGCTTTGCTCCATCAGTCCCGTTTTCCTGCCCGGTAGAAATATTTCTGCTGTGCAAGGAAAAGCCGGACAGATTCTCTTCCCCTCTTCCTGCACCGGGATAAAATTTTCCGGTTCGGAAGACTCCTTTTCAGGATGATTCTGATTCTTCTCTCCTTGAGAAAAATTCCATGTCACCGACCTGGAATGCTTCGTCCAGATCGCTGATCTCAAACTGCACCTCGCCCTCTGGCATCTGTACGATTTTCTGTACTGTTTCGGTTTCCGGTGCTTCCATTCCAGCGGTTACCTCATGAACAGCTTCCCCGACTTCACTTCTTACAAAATCAAGATTCATCTTATCCATAACCCGGTTGACCTTGGCTGCGTCATCCGCAAAGACCATGACCTCGCTCATCTCCGGGTTCTTTTTATCACGGATAATCACATAGAGCAACCCTCGCTTCCTGCCCTCACTGCAGAATTCACGCAAGCGGTCAGACGGCACAGTAAAGAACTTCAATGGCTTGTTCTCCTTTAACATCCGCACCATCCGGGTTCTGCCCCTCGTTTTCTTCTGGTCTTTTAATACGGCGGCAACAAATACCGCCAGATGCTTTGCCAGCGTACCCGAAAGTCTGAGCCCGTGGTCCACGCCGTCCAAGGAATACCGGACGATCTGATCCGCCGCATCGCCTCCATAATTCATACTGTTCACCTGCTTTCTGTTCTCGGTTGTCTGTTTTTCTCCGTCTGTTCTGCCTGTCTCTGGATCTGCTCTGCCAGACGCATCTTTTCTTCCATCTCTTTAGACTGCTGTTCGATCCGGATGCAAAGACGGATATCCTTCCGAAGCGGCCTCAGTTTTTCGGTGATCTGACCGATCCTAACACTGTCCGGTTCGCTCCGGTAGAGCCGCTTCCGTTCTTTTGTGAGTGCCTGCACCTGTTCTTCCAACGGGGTTCGGTATGCCATCAGTTCTTCACGGGTGGTAATCTGATACTTCTGAAGAAATTCCATCTGCTCGATCCTGGCATCCAGTTTTCGGATATCTGCCCGGAGCACTGGGGAGATTCTTTTCGGCTTCTGCTTTAGAACACCCATCTGATACAAATAGGAATAGTACAGGGCCTGTATCCCTTTTAACTTCTTTTTCGGGGGCTGGGAAGCTCCTTCTTTTCCAGCAGTTGTCCTGCTCTTGGGCTGTAAGATCCACTGCCGGATGCTCTCTTCTGAGTAATTCTTCCCAAGGCTCCGCAGACGGATATACCGTTCCATCCCCGGTGCTTTCAATGCGATGTACTTCCGATTCAGCTTCCACTGATATCCTCTCTGCTTCATCTGGTCCAGAAATTGTTTCCATGTGAAGCTTTCTGCCACCGCATCACGGATATCCAGACGGATCGAGGTTCTCCAGGTTGGCTTTCCGTCCTGTTCTGCCATCCACTGGGCATAAGATTTCCCTTTGCCATTTTTCGGTTCGATAACTGATAAGCCGTATTTCAGGCATAAGGCATCCGAAGTTTTCCGCACATCCTCGTAGTAGCTCTTGCTGTTACTATGGTACTTTTTCCCATCTTTCATGCTCACGGAATTAAACACGATATGGTTGTGGTAATGCTCCGTGTTCAAATGAGTGGTGATGACAGCTTCATATTTTCCCTGAAGGAGTCTTTCTGCCAGCTCCATGCCAATCTGGTGGGCAAGTTCCGGGGTGACTTCCCCTTTGGCAAAGCTCTGCACCAGATGGAAGCCCTGCACCCCGTCCATCTTGTTGTATCGTTTCTTTGTATCTACCATATCTTGATAAGCAGTCTCACAGACACAGCCAATGGCATTCTCAAAAATGGAACGCTCCGTCTTGTCCCGGTTCATTGCATATTGAATAGCTTCTTCCAGAGAGCCGGCACTTTGTCCTTTCTTTGTGGTCTTATCCTTGTTTCGAATGTAAGTAATGGAATTGTCCAGACGGCTGACCGGGATGATACTGGTGTATGCCATCGGCTACCATTCCTCTTTGACCAGCCTCCATGTCTCTTTCGTCATGCGGAGCATTTCCCGAATATTCTCTTCCCCTGCCATCCCATATCCATTGGCTACATGGGCAAGCTGATTGGCATTGTTGCACAGACCGGATACTTTCCTTAAAAGTTCGGTATGATGTTCACAGGGTCTTGCCCGGACTTCGCCGCCCATGACAATGGAACGGATGTATTCCTCACGGGACAGGCCGCTTTTTTCTACCTGCTCTTCCAGAAAACGCAGCTCCTTTGTATTGAGGCGGACTGGTATCACATGGTTTCTTTTTCTCATCTCTTCACCTGCTTTCCAACGGGTTATTGATCGTTTCCTTACATTTCACGGTTTTTCCAGATCAGGAATCCTGTCAGCACGCCAATGGCTACGGCTGCAGCAATAATCTTTTTCTTCATATAGGCCTCACCCCCTTTCCGGTACCCGGCACAGTTCCATCGGGGCAAGCATGATTCCTCTTTTCTCCATCTCTTTCGCAAATTCCAGAAGGTTCCATTTCTTCCCATCGATCATGGCAGATTCTGCATCCAGATAATGGCAGGTGGATACGTTCCGCTCTCCATTTGGGGCATTCTGCACAAGGCTCTCCCCGTCTGAAAGCCGGAACAGTTCCTGTCCCTGACTGTTTACAAAACAGATGCACACGCCGTGGTCAATGATCTCCTTTGGTTTCATCCGGCACCGCTCCAGTGCCTCATCCTCCCGTTTTCCTGAGATCAGTAAACACATTGCAAACACGCCCATTGCCCCTCCGGTCATTGTGCCAAGTATAAATCCTAACATTTCTTCGTTCTCCTTTCGTCTGTTTACGGCTCGATATGGGGGATTGGGGTTCTCCCCAAAGTGCGTTTGGATATCCAAACGCTATGCTTGCAAAACCAGTCGCATTTTGCTTCGTCCCTCTGAACCTATCGTTTTCGGAATTATTCGTTTTCTTTGATTTTGCTTAACCCATCCAGCGTGGTACAGATGATATGGAGTCTGTCAGCCATGCTGATCTCCGTGTTCATCGTCCCGGTGGTCTCTTTTCCGCAGACGACCACCATCCTGCACCGTCTTAAGATCTGATGGGACATTCTCCGCATAGCCTGCATATCCTCCGCATCCCCATCATCAAGGAATGGGGAAAAGCTGTACTGCGGACAGATCGGCACATATCCCAGTTCGTAGATCTTCCGGCAGTACCGCTGTACTTTGGTCTTTCCCTCTTCTGCAGAGCAGCAGACATAAGCAAGTGCCTGTTCCAATACGACCATCTCCTTTCCTGACCAGACAAGTTTCCTCTGCCCGGCGTTTTTCCAAAAAGAAACACCCACAAAGCATTCCGGCTCTGTGGATGTCTTGTGGACATCTGGATTCTTTTCTTCCTTTTTCAGATGTCTGGCAGACATCCGGTTACTGTGGTTCTTTATTCTCTGCTTCTGCCCCGGCTTCCAGTGCGATACGGACACGGTCGCTTCCCAGCTTATAATATGCATCCGTCACTTCGATGCCGACTGCCTGATAGCCCGACTCTGTCGCCGCAAGGATGGTCGTGCCAGCTCCGGCAAACGGGTCTAAGATCAGGCCGCCCGGCTCGCAGATCTGGATGACATCCTTCATCAGCTGGAGCGGCTTTTCTGTCACATGGATGCGGTTCTGGGGATTCCCATAACGGAACACACCCGGAAGACAGGACACCGGGCGGTTGATTGGCATCGGACCGTTGCTTCCCCACACGATGTATTCTGCCTGCTGGCGAAACCTGCCTTTTTGGCGGACGGGAATTTCCTTTGTCCCAGACTGCAGTTCCTCTCCAGATCCAGCCTGCCCACTGAAGGGCATCGGTGATAGACGGGTACTGTCTCCAGTCAATAAAATGGCAGATCGGAGCCCCTCTCTTGCAGGCTTTCCGCACATCGTACAGCCATTCTGCCATCCAGTGGGTCCAGGAACGCTGATCCTTGTTATCCCCATCAAAGTCCGGAAGGGCATTCTCTGCTTTCATGCTGCTATACTTCTGGTTGGTGGTGCGGTTGCGTTCATTCTGCTTGGTTCCCCCGGACGCATAGGGCGGATCGGTCACGACTGCATCAAAAAGTCCCCGGCTGGAATCCTTTTACCAGCTTTAAGGTATCCCCATGCAAGATACGCCAGTTCTCCCCTCCGGCAGACTCATCCGGCAGACAGTCCGGTTTTAAAAGATCTTCAAGTTTCAGGGTATTTCCCATAGGCATCATCCTTCCTCTTGCTTATTTCCCAGATTTCTCTGGAAGTGCTTCTATCTATGGAACTGCTCATCGGCAGGTATCCTCTTTTTTCGGTACTTCTTTTCTCGGTGTTCTGCGCTGTTCACGGTGATCCGACAGTTCGGTTTCCACATATTCGCTGATGATTCCCAGTGCTTCATAATAATTGCCACTCTTGTGGACACGGTCTGCCATCTCGTTGGCCTGTTCGGACATCCCGGCACATCTGAGCAATCTTGAGGCATCCCCAAGGATTGAGAAAATATTTCCGTCATGCCCTAAGAGCTTCAGCTTCGGACGGGACGGATTTGGTTTCGGCTGCTGTTCCTGCATCTCGTTTTCTGGTGCTTTCACCTGTATCTGGAAATCCGAGCCGGCACCGACATAGAAATGTAAGTATAATTCACCGCCGTCTACCTTGATCTCCCGTTGTTCCAGACTTTCTCCCCAGCCATCGCTGTACTGGCCTCTCAGATACTGCCCCACCACACGGTATTCCTCTGGTGTCAGATTCTCCCGGAGTGTCAAGTTTGCACAGCCATATAAAACACCATCCTGTTCTTTTACCGCCATTGTAATGCGTTCCACTTTTTCCTTAATGTCCTTATTTCGGTCAAAATAATCAATCAGGTTGCATGGCTGGTTGTCAGGCATACCGAGCCGGTTGATCTCGTCAACCTTTTCTGCTATAGATGGCTGATACTGCACCAGGTCAGGTCCTTCCAATGGTTCCGCATCATCCAGATCCACAATATCTGAATAGTCCGGGATAAACTCTGCCATCAGAGGGGACAGCATTTCCACTTCTATTTTTTCCTTTGATAGGCATCACCTCACTTCCTTTCTCTGCCGTTTCTCCGGTGTTCGGGCAGCCATCTTTGCCATATCTGCCCAGTCTGCCCCTTCGATCTCCGGCAGGTTCTCGATGATCCGATAGCTTCCCTCGTAGGCTTTTCGGATATGTTCACACGCCCACCGTCCGGCAAATGTCATTGTCGGTACATACTTCAATCTCGGTAATCTCCGGTGCTGGGACAGAAAATGTTCCAGTGCCTGCGGCTTTTTCATACTCCGCTGGCTCTGCCCTTCTTTTGGTGCACTGATCCCGCCAAGCTCCAGACGGTACTTATCCCGGCTTCCCTGTTCCAGTGTCATGTGCGCCAGCACATCCACACAGGCTTCATAAACGGCAACCCGTCTGCATCCTGTTTGTGCCGGAACACAAAAAGCGTATGCCTTTTCGCTTCCAGCCTGTTCCATCTTAAAAGCCTTTCCGCTGGCATCGTAAATCCCACGCAGGAAAGCATATCTTGCCACCTGATTTTCGTCCCGGCCTACGAACACAGCATTGTGATAAGGGCAGGCTCTCATAGAGGATTCCCAGATGAACACACTGCTGTAAGACCTCTCCACTGATTCCGCGCTCTTTCAGATATCGGAACACCCTGCGGCAGTCCGGGCTGACTGGCGGCAGGACAAACAGCCTTTTGGGCTTTGTCTCCACAGGCGGAGGGATGTAGGTGGGATACTCATCTTTCAGCATTTGCACTGCCTCCAGAAAGGAACACCCATCTACATGGATCAGGAAATTTAAGGCACTGGTTCCCCCGGATATCTCTGGATTTCCAGTGCCACTGGCTGGTGAGCTCGTTGATTTTAAATGCTATCGTGGTCTGTCAGCTCCCATTTCATTTACTGGCTGAAGATTTTTTCCAGGCGGTTCGGCTGGTATTTCTTCAGGTACTCAATGGCGGTGATTTCCCTTGCCCGTTTTGATCTCTTCTTCCGGCAATCCACGGCATTACATCACGGTATCCCGGAGCTGCTCTGCCTTATCCGTTTTCTCCCACGGGAATTCCTTTCTTCCAAAATGCCCGAACACGGCACTCTGTCGGTAGATCGGCCGCTTCAGGTGCAGGGTGTCACTAATCTGGCTTGGGGTAAGCCCAAACACCAGAGGAATCGCAGCGGCGAGGCAGTCATCCGCACAAATCTTTCCGGTTCCAAAGGTATCCACCTGCACCATGACTGGCTGGGCAACCCCGATGGCATAGGCAAGGGACACCTGACATCGGCTGGCAAGTCCGGCAGCCACCATGTTTTTGGCGATGTAACGAGCCATATACGCCCCGGATCGGTCAACTTTGGAACAGTCCTTCCCGGAAAATGCACCGCCGCCATGCGGTACCAGACCACCGTAGGTATCCACCATCAGCTTCCTTCCGGTCAGTCCGGTGTCTGCATCCAGACCTCCGCACACAAATCTGCCCGATGGATTAATCAGGATCTTGGTATCCTCATCCGGCGGCAGCATGCGGAGTGCCGGGCGCAGCACTTTCTCCCGGATCTCATGCTCCAGCTTCCGAAGGGATTTTTCCTTTTCATGCTGACAGGACACAACGACCGTATCCAGACGGACAGGTCTGTCATCTTCGTATTCCACGGTCACCTGTGCTTTTCCGTCCGGCAGGATTCCCATGATATATCCGCTTCTACGGCTTGCAGACAGTTCTCTTACAATGCGGTTCGCCAGAACCACTGGCATCGGCATAAGCTGCGGCGTATCATCGCAGGCGTATCCCACCATGATTCCCTGATCCCCGGCTCCATTGGCAAGTCCGCTCTGAACAGAAACAGTTCCTGTCCTGCGTTCTCTGGAACGTTCCACTGCCCCGGCGATATCCGGACTCTGTTTGTGGATGAGGGCATCCATATGGATTCCATCTGCTTCATAGCCTGCACTCTCCAACACCTTTCTGACGATTTCAAACACCTGTGGCTCATATCGGCTGGTGATCTCTCCTGCCACAATGATGTTCCCTTTAGTAGCCAGCACTTCGCAGGCCACCTTGGAATTTTCGTCCTCTTTCAGACACGCATCCAGAATACTGTCTGCAATTAAGTCGCAGAGCTTATCCGGATGTCCTTCCGTTACGGATTCTGCTGTATAAAATCGTTTCATAATTATTACCATCCTTTCCAACGAGTCAAAACTCGCTGCTCGTTATAAACTAAATAGATCCAGCAGAAAGCACTCCTTTTTGGAACACTTCCTGCCGGATCTGGATTATGAGCTGTCTCACATTCTGCACTTTTCTAGTACGTTCAGACACCTTTTTTCCACCTGAATACTACCAACACACACCCTTACATAATACCCCCTGTTTTGAACACTTCCCAGTCTGTGCGGTCATCATTTGTCTCATTTTCTACACCTTTTTAGGGGGCTTTCAGACACATTTTTGTTAGAGCATTCGCTGATATTCCGTAGAGTATTTACCAAAGTTTCCACTTTTGAACACATTTTCCATCTGAATATACCTGGCATACACCCTTTATATACTCCCCTGTTTTGAACACATCCCTGTCCATGCGGTCATTATTTGTCTCATTTTCTGCACTTTTCGGGTACTTACGAACACTTCTGACTCCACACTGCCCCGGAAACCGGCACCGCCAGGACGATATTCCTGGCACCGCTCCATTCATATGAACACGTGACGAGCGTCAAAACCTTATCGTATATACACTTCAGGTAATCATCTCCGGTTTCGAACACTTCCCTCCGCTTGGCTACTTTTAGGTACTCTTGCACGGCCACCACATCTGGAAGTTTCTGCTGGAACGGGAACAGATTCCGGTCTGCTTTCAGTACCGTGACAATCTTATACTCCTGAATGCCGTCCTCTGTCTGAAGATAAGCAAAACGATGGGCGTTATAATAATCTTCCCCTGCATATAAGTCCAGGTTTCCGAACATCGCCCCGCTGTTCATGTTGTGACCGTAAATGATGAGATTCCTGCTTTCGGACACTTTACAGTCTGCCTGTAAAAACAGGCTTCCGTTGATGTCATATTCCATTTTGTAATTCCGTTTCAGGTAAAACTCCCCATTCTCCTGTTCGGACTGAAGCACCGGGTAATCAATCCCGGTATCCGGTATGGTCAGCCATCCCTGCACATCCGGGTATTGTTCCTGGAGAGAAACAAGGTCTACCGCAGCCACCGGGCATTTTCTCCCAGCTGGTTGGTCTTTCTTTTCAGATCCTGAGGCTCCCGGAGCTTCCGGCTCCGGGAAATTCCCTTTCAGCTCTGCCATCAGCATTTTTGTTCTCCATTGGAAGATATACCATGTGGTAAATCAGAAACCCGGCACTTGTCAGCGTCACTGCAAGGCAGATGATCTTGAAAAACCTCTGTAAGATTCCTGTCTTTGGATTTTTTCTTCATCGTTCCTGTCCGGCTTTCCTCTGCTTCTTTGGCTGGCTTTTCTGCGTCTGTCCCGGCACAGGCGGTTTTCTGGCTGCTTTCAGGATCGGCTCTGTCGGAATCTGGTTCTGTCTGCAGCCCTTTAAGATTCCGGTCAGGTACGACCGTCCGGGCGGATTAAAGTTCTGCATGTAATCTTTTGTCATGATATAGACAATGGCTTTGATCTCTCTTCCGCCTTTATTCTTGACGGTGATTTCCTGTTTGTCGTAAAAATCAGGATAGCCTTCATAAAGATCTAGGCTCTTTTCGCAGTCCCCGGTCAGTGACCAGAGGACGCCGTCCACATGGCTTCCCTCTTCCGGGAAGATGGTGGCAAGACCGCTTCCTGCGGCTGCAAAGGTCAGCCGATACCCCTCCAGGCGGACGGTTTCTACCATCTCCGCCTTTGGACACCGATATGCCATCTGGTCCAGATCCATGTTGCTTCCATACGCAAAATATAATTGTTTCAGCCTATCTGCCCCCTTTTTTCTTCTTTCTTCTGGATGCCACACCCATGCCGATCAGACCGCCTGTGGAAAGGATTAGGCACAGGGCCGGAAACCAGAGGTTGGTGTCATCGCCTGTTTTCGGGTTACTTACAGACGGGGTGTCCTCCGGCAGCTTCTCGTTCGTCACTTTCTGGATGACTTCAATCACTGGGGTTTTGTCATCTACATAAGTAAATGTCACTTCATGCTTGGTCTCATCCATCTGATATCCTTCCGGTGCTTTGGTCTCAACCAGATAATAAATGGCTGCCTTATCAAATTTGCCATCCTTATAAGTTCCGATTGCAAGCAGTCCGCTGGTTGCATGACCGTTTTCATCAGTGGTCAGGGTTTCTACCACTTTGCCATCGGCATCCCTCAATTCAAATTCCGCACCTTTCAGTGCAGCTCCGGTATCCTTGTCCGTTTTCTCAATGATCAGACGTCCCTTTGCGGTATCATCTTTCATGGCTACCTTCTGGATCTCTGCGGTGTCTGCCACCTCGAAGGTGATCTCTTCCGAAACGACATAACCGTTTGGAGCCTGCTCTTCTTTCAGGGTGTATTTACCGATTGGAAGTTTTTCGATATAATGCGGCTCTTTACCGGAAGTCCAGGTTTCTACGATATTGCCATTTTCATCTGTGATGGTCAGTTTGGCTCCTTCGATCTCATTATCTCCGGTAATATCCGTTTTGCTGATCTCCACTTTGGTCACATCATCTTCCATTACCTGTTTCTGGATCTCTACAGTATTCTCCACGGTGAATGTGATGCTTTCCGCAGTGGCATATCCATCGGCCGGCTTGGTTTCTGTCAGGGTGTACGATTTTCCTACAACCAATTCTTTGATGATGTGCGGCTCCTTGGTGGATGTCCATTCCTCAACAACAGCCCCGTTTTCATCCGTCAGCTGTAATCTGGCTCCCGGCAGTTCCTCGCCTGTGGTCAGATCGGTTTTGGAAAGTTCCACGGTTGTCGGCTCATCTTCAAATACGAACTCATAGGACACTTCTGCTTCTTTGTCTCCCTGGTACTCAAAAACAAATTCCTGTTCTTCTCCGGTGGTAACAAATCCATCCGGTGCATACAGCTCCTTCACATAATAGGTTCCGTCAATCGGCAGGTCTGCAATAAAGGAAATCTTTCCATCTATATCTGTTGTTTTTAACTCGATCAGGGTATCTGCTTCCATCAGCACCTTTCCAGATGCGGACAGGATGTCGTTCCTAGTGTACAATCCAAAGATGCCGCCTTTTAATACACGGTCGGTATCCTTTTCTTTCTTCAGGACGTTCACTTTCACCTTCTGGCGGTTGTTCTGCCAGTCCTCATCGTATACGACAACCGGGGTATCCTGATCGCGGTAGGAAAGATCTACATATCGTGGTTCTTCATCCAGGATATAACCATATGCTGTGCCTACCTCTTTGACATAATATTTTCCAACCGGAAGGTCAGATACTTCTGCAACACCGTTTGCATCGGTAGTTACAGTTGCTACCAGTTCGTCCTTGGAATAATAGTCCGGGCTTACGCCATCAGCTGCTTTGATATCTTCGGCAGCACGGATTTCGAAGGTAACGTCTGTCAGGCTTCCTGTAATGTACTCAAAGAAATGTTCCACAACACCTTTGACGTTATCCAGCAGGGTGATCTTATCGAGGAATTCGCCCTTCTTGTTTACGATCAGCAGTGCTTTCGGTACATGGTCCTGCATTTCCACTTTCTGTATTTCTGCGGTATCCTCGATGGTGAATTTCACATCCGTAGTCTTTAAATAACCAAGCGGTGCAAGGGATTCACGGAGGATATAGGTTTTTCCAACAGTCAGATATTTGATCACATGAGGCTCATCCTTTACGGAAGTCCAGCTGTCGATCACGTTTCCATCCTCATCCAGAACAGAAAGGGATGCTCCGTTCAACTCCACGCCTGTTGTCAGATCGGATTTTGTCACCTCGATGGTCGTCGGCTGGTTCTTCTTAATCGATTTCAGCTTTAATGGTCTGGATGTCTTGTCCCTGATAGGTGGCATCAAATTCCAGTACCTCATCAGAGGATACAAAACCGTCCGGTGCAGAAATTTCTTTTACATAATAAGTTCCAAGTGGCAGGTCCAGGGTGAAGTGTGCCTGTCCCTTTTCATCGCTTGTAATCTCCTGTAATAAGGTGTCCGCTTTCACGATTACATTGTCACCGGATTTGATCTCATTCTTATTATAAAGACCAAAGACGGCTCCAGCTACCACGCTTCCGGTTTCTGCATCCTGTTTTTCCACGGTGATGCTTACCTTCTGGCGTTCATTGGTAAATGTCACTTCTTCGTCTACAACCGGGGTATCCTGTCCGGCATAGGTAAAGGTTACCTTTTCTCCTTTGGCATTCCAGGTGTATCCTTCCGGTGCGTTTTTTCTCTTCTACACGGTATTTTCCGAGCGGAAGATTCTCGATTACGGCACTTCCGGTTTCATCGGTCGTTACCGTTGCCACCAGTGTGTCCTTGGCATATTCCAGATAACGGTTGCCGTTCTCATCTGTCTGATGGTCTGCGGTATAGATATCCTCGGAGGCGTAAACTTCAAACACGGCTCCTGCAAGGCTGGCTTCCTCATAAGTAAAGTCTTTATCAAAACCTTTGACTACTTCGCCTTCTTTGCGGATGGTCAGTCTGCCCTTAGCTGGGTGGTTCTCAAAATCCACCTCGATGATCAGGTCACCGCTGACCGGATCTTCCTGGTATGCGGTATCACTGTCTACCTTGATTTCCACGGTATTGGTGCTGTGGGTATATCCATCTGGTGCAGTCACTTCTTCGATGCGGTAATTTCCACAAGCCAGATTCTGTGGCAGGATCAGGTATCCGTTTTCATCCGTAAAATAGGATTTATGTACCGTAGTGGATGGATAAGTAGTCACTTGTTCTACATATTTCTTGTTATCCAGATCGTATACTTTAAATTCAGTATTCGGAACCAGAACAGATTTCTTTGTCTCGTCATCTTTTTTTGGACGATTTTTAAATTTTGCTTCAAACTCTTCGTCCAGAAGCACACGCCATACCTGCGGTTTCTCTGGATTGTTCTCTGAAATCACAACTTTGAAATCATCAACTGGTTTGAAGTTGTGCGGTGTGGTGGTTTCTCTTACAATGTAAGTCCCGTATGCAAGCGGAATGGAGCATGCATATCCACGCTCATCCGTGAACATTTCTGTCTGTCCGTCTGCAGTCAGCACGACCGGAGTAGCGGATGTAAAATCATAGGAACCGTCCTTATTTTTCTTCAGGCTGCTCTCCAGATATGCACTGAATCCCACACCTTTTAACAGATCGGCATCAGTCTTTCCGTTGTTGGCGGCTTTGATGACCTGAAACGGCTGTTTGATCACATCTTCCAGAGAAGTTACGGTACGTTCTACCGTCTGAACCAGATCTCCCTCGTCATTACACTCCAGATCATGTTCTCCCGGGTCTGCCAGATATCCGACAGGCGGAGTCAGTTCTTTAACGTAATACTTTCCGAGATAGAGGTCTGCGACTTCTGCATTTCCCTCTGTATCCGTAGTCAGGGTTGCAATCTGTGTTCCTGCCGGGTAAAGAACACCTGTCTGTCCATCTGGATGTACGATATCTTCACGGGCATACAATCCGTAAACAGCACCCTCAAGGGTTGCATCTCCCTGTGCGGTCTTTCCGGTTTCGGAATCCTCTTTTACCAGTTTGATCTTCGCATTGATCCGCTCATTCTGGAACGTATGGTTGAAAGAAACCGTTGCCTCTTTGTCTGTTGTGTACTGGAAGGTAAAGGAGTACACATCCTCGCCGTTTCTCACATATCCAGCTGGTGCACCCAGCTCTTTCATGTAGTAGCTGTTGGCTATCGGCAGGTCTGCCTGATATACGGCTTTTCCGTCTGTTCCGGTCACTGCTTTCTCAATGAGAGTATCTTTCTTGACCACAATGGTTCCGTCCGCTGCTTTGATGTCATTTCCGGCATACAGACCATAAGTGCCGCCCGGAAGGTATTTCCTGGTTTCCTTATCCTGCTTGTATACACTTACGCTTGCTTTCTGGCGGTCATTTTTGAATGTCACGCTTCCCATGACCTTTTCTACGTTGCTTCCAGCATAGGAAAGGGTGATCTCCTGGCTTTCGCCTGTGCATACCAGATTTTGTGGTGCCTGCATTTCTTTTACTACATATTTCCCCAGATATAGATTATCCAGTGTGGCACTTCCGTCATCTCCGGTGGTAAGTCCGGCTTTGACTAATGCGTCTTTTTTGTAGACTACTGTTCCGTCTGCGGATACAATGTCCGACGCGGCATAAACGTTATAAACCGCACCTTTCTGTTTCTGCTCGGTATAAACAAAGGAAACACCATCATCAGTTACCTTTGCCCCAGTCAGAACTTCTCCTAATTTATAAACAGTCAGGCTTGCCATCTGTTCAGCATCAGTAACGGTCTGTTTTACAGTGCCGCCGATGACCAGGTTCACATCGTAAGCCTTAGTGTCCAGCAGGTATCCGTTTGGTACGGAGATCTCTTTCAGGTATACGGTATCCTGTGTTTTTGTGATCGTAACGCTGGAAGCTCCGTTGTCATCTGTGGCCGGCATCTTCGTGATCAGGTTCTTTCCGTCCTTGTCACTGTAAACGCCATAGACTGCACCTGCGATGGCTTTGTTGCTCTTGCGGTCCATTTTTTACGATTTCTAGAGTTGCCTGTTTTACCCATGAAACTTTAAAATCCACATATTTCTCATCGGTCACGCCCTCGCCAAATACCAGGGCAAGGTCCTGTGTCTCGCTTCCGGTGGTGATCTTATAAGCGGAGTAGTCTTTGATGATGCTTCCTTTCATGGTGGAAGACCATTCCCCTTTGACATCCACAGCCTGTGTCAGCGGTGCGGATAAATAAAATTTGGTACCGCCGCAGATTTCCACGGATGCACCTACACTGCTGGTCTTTCCGGTTGTCACATTATGCAGTCTGACACCGGACGGCAGTTTCATGGTGATGGTCTGCAGTTCGGATGCCTTGAAGGTGATCTCTTCGGTTCTCTGGCTGTTGCCACTGATATATGCGGTAACATCTGCATTGGAGAAACTCATGTCCACTTCCGGGATCTCCGGCTGGCTCATGCAGTAATTGTAGAGTTCCATTGCCAGAGCCTGTCCGGTTGCATTCGTACCAGAAAAAGCGTCACCGCTGTTATTTGCATAGGATGCTGCCAGATGGACAATGATAAACTGTTTTCCGGCTGAAAAATCAGGATGTTTCTCAGCAAAAAAATCCATTTTCACCGGATGCTTTGGTTCCGTAGTAGCACACTTTTGCCAGTGCTTTGCTGTCACCCAGTTTGGTGATCTTGTAAACACCATCCCCAGGTCCCGCTTTGGATGGCTGCACACAGTAGGCAGTTGCAGACACATTTCCAAATTTAACGGTATATTTATAGGTTACATAGGAGCCCAGACCGTAGTCTGCATAATAATATGCAGTCCCTCTTGTCACATTCACGTCCTGGGTTGCTCTTGTACTGGTATTGACTGCGGTGAATGAAACGGTTTCCCCATCTTCCATTGCTATCAGGTCAATATCCTGTTCCCCTGCCTGCTCCAGAACATCGCTGAGTGTCAGCCCGGATTCTGCATCGGTTGTATTTTCCGTTTCGGATTCCTCTAATGCGGCATCAAACTCGGATTCAGAAAGTCCATCCTGAAATTCGGATTCTGTTTCTTCCGGTTCTTCTGTCTCCGCTTCCTCTGTTTCAGATTCAGCTGTCTCCGGCTCAACAATTTCTGTCTCTACAGGCACTGTCTCAGTTTCTTCCTGCGAGGCAGCTTCCTCATCATCAGAACCTGTATCCTCTTCGGTAACTGCCTGTTCTGTCTGCGGTTCACTCTGAGCTGCTGTCACAGGCTCTTTTACGATCAGATTTCTCCCAATCTGATAAACCGGGTGGTTCTGGTTGACTGGCTCCACATAATAAACGGCATGGTAAGTGTCTGCATGGCCGGTGCTGAAACTCTCCCCGGCGTCGCTCTCTGCTTTCTGGAATGTCACTTTGACTTTGCTTTCGTCCTTGATTTCCAGATTCGTGCGGTCACTGGAAACATCAAACTCCTGTCCGACTTCCAGCTCCAGATCGTTGGCTTTTACCACTTCCTCTTCATCCAGCAGATCCTTTACGGATTCATAAGCTGGCGGTTCTGCCGTTTTCGGCTCTTCCGAAGCATAAACGGTCAACGGTGAAATGACCGTGGATAAGATGGTGACTGCCGCCATCACCCCTGAAAGGATCCGCCTGAATCGATATTTGCTCTTCATGTTTTCTACCTCTTTCTTACTTTTCTTCATTTCTCATAAGAACAGCCGGATGTTCCCACCCGGCCTGTCTGTTCTCGTTATTCTGTTATCTTGCGTCCTCTGTCCGTCCTGGCTTCTGCAGACAGGCATAGGTGCTTTTGTCATACCGCCATGCTTTATCGCCGTCGAGGTTAGCAAGCAGATGCTTCCGCACACTTTTTGTATTCGTCCCCGATTAGTCCGAGACGGAGCAAAAAGGTACGGAATGTAAATGCCGGGTTATCCCCGATCTCCGTCCTTTTTGGCATGGGTACAGGACTGGTTGACCGCCTGTGCGGATATGGCAAGTGCCAGCGTAATGTTTGACCGGACTTTTCCTGCATGGAGGGTGCTTTCAAAACAACGCCATTCCAGTGTTCCCTTGGAAAAAACAGCATGTAGGTTTAAGGCATAATACCTTGTCCAGTTGTAATGCTCGGAGCTTCCGTCATTTCCCTC
>ENA-OQHD01000332-OQHD01000332.1-human-gut-metagenome-genome-assembly--contig:-NODE-332-length-18115-cov-7.893707_pt1 | contig 18115 bp, 25 predicted proteins | sample MGYA00242560_ERZ504711 | MGnify/ENA primary metagenome ERZ504711 (study PRJEB26092, sample SAMD00036198) | human gut metagenome | host: Homo sapiens | study: EMG produced TPA metagenomics assembly of...
CAATGCTGCCCACCTTGTCTAAATCGATGCCGGAATAACCCCCATCTTAGTTGGCGTAATACCATCTGTAATAAGATTAGTGATTTCTTTTAATTTATCAGGTCCAATAACAGTTATAACTGCTGAAATAATGGCTCCAACAATCGCAAGGACAAAGGGAACTTGGAAACCATTTAATATAGGGTTTAAACGTTTATAGGACGATGTTTTTGGCTTATTTTCCATCTTCTAACTCCTCCTTAGACAATTGTGAATAGGCAATTTCTTGGTAAACCTCATTATTAGCCAAGAGTTCCTCGTGGGTTCCTTGACCAACGACCTTACCTTTATCAAGAACTAAGATTTGGTCAGCATCCATAATAGTAGAGATGCGTTGCGCAACAATCAACTTGGTCATATCTTGTGGTTTTTTCAGCCAATTCTTGACGCAACTTGCGATCGGTCTTATAGTCCAAAGCTGAGAAGGAATCGTCAAAGATCAAGATTTCAGGCTTACGGGCAAGTGCACGCGCAATAGCCAGACGTTGTTTCTGACCACCTGAGAAGTTAGACCCAGCTTGAGCCACTTCTGCCTTAAGTTGACCTTCTTTATTTTCAACAAAGTCTTTTCCCTGAGCCAATTCGAGAGCTTCCCAAATTTTAGCGTCATCAAGAGGGCTGTTATTGCTGGTTCCCATCGTCATATTTGACGTGATGTCCCCTGAGAAAAGTACTGCCTTTTGTGGGATATAACCAACAATATTGTGCAAGGTTTCGTGATCGTAATATCTCACATCTACACCATCGACCTTTATAGTTCCTTGCGTTGCATCGTAAAAACGTGGGATAAGGTTGACAAGAGTTGATTTACCAGATCCAGTCGAACCAATAAGAGCAACCGTATCTCCTTTTTTAGCTTTGAAGCTAACATGCTCCAAAACAGGCTCTGAAGTTTCAGAATAACGGAAGGAAACGTCTTCAAATTCAACAGTTCCGACTTCTTTAGGCTTTTCAGAACTATATTCAGGGTAAGAAACTGAAGATTGAGTATCTAAAACTTCATTGATACGTCCAGCTGCTACAACTGCTCGTGGAAGAAGGAAGAAGACAACCATCATCATCATGAATCCCATAACAACCTGCATGGCATAAGATGAATAAACCACCATGTCTGAGAAGAGATGAACCTTGTCTTCCATGGCACCAGCAATCTTAGTTGGATCTGTTGGAATCTTAACATCTTCAATCAGATGTGCACCAATCCAATAAATAGCTAGCGTCAAACCACTAGATACAGCAGTCATTACCGGTGTCAGCAAGGCAAAAGAACGACCGATGAAAAGATTGTTTTGGGTTAGATCAGTATTGGCCTTTTCAAACTTATCCTCTTGATAACTCTCGGCGTTATAGGCACGCACCACACGAATCCCAGTAAGAGATTCACGCGTCACACTATTGAGTTTATCTGTCAGAGTCTGAATCAAACGTTGCTTAGGCATGACCATAATCAAGAGGAAGAGCATAAGAATGGCAATTACTGCCACAGCCACAAGCAAGGCAAGAAGCCAATTACCATTTTTATCAGCAATCTTTGTAATAGCCCAGATTGCCATAATAGGTCCCTGTGTAATAACCTGTAACCCCATGGTCAGTGCCATCTGTAATTGTGTAATATCGTTTGTCGTACGGGTCAAAAGACTAGGAATAGAGAATTTCTTAATCTCGGCATCCGAAAAATCTAAAACCTGATGGAAGATATCATCACGAAGACGAGTGGTAAAACTAGATGCTGTTCTGGCAGCTAGAAAACTAACCACTACAGAGGCCATAAAGCCCGCAAAAGACATTAAAAGCATTCGCATCCCTGGGGCATCCGTATTCCAAGCAAAAATATCCGATGCCTTAGTCTCCTTGGTTGATAAGAGGGTTATAATGTCAGACATATAGTCTGGAATTTTCAAGTTTAGATAGACGTTCAAACAAACAAATATCACAGCTAAGACAATCATACTTAACTCTTTTGCCGTCAAACGTTTAAAAATTTTAAACATAAGTTACTCCTTATTTTTCTCTAAATTCTTACGAATTTGGTGAAAGACTCGAAATGCTGTTTCAGCATCTTCTTTCGAAATACCATCTAATAACTGTCCATGGATAGCCTCTCGGAAATGTCCGACGTCTTGAGCCTTCTTTTTGCCTAAGTCTGTCAGATGAACATACTTGTAGCGTTTGTCCTTGTCAGATGTCACCAATTCAACAAAACCATTTTTCTCCATACGTTTGACCAAATTACTAGCCACTGACTTGGAAATAAATAGTTTTTTCTCAATATCTTTGATAAATATTTCTTTATCTTGGTTCTCAAACAAGTACCTAACGGCAAACCCTTGTGGACCAGCTAAATGCTCAACGCCATACGCTTTACCTAACTCTTGCACGCGAGACTCCATAGTATTGATGAATTCTCTGAAGTCACTAAAAGGATCTTTTCCATGCATCGCAAGCTCCTCCTTAAATAATTCTCATGAGAACTATTTTAGTTCTTATAAGAACTATTGTCAAGAAAGAAGTTCCTATGAGAACTAAAAAAGAGTGAGGTAGAAATTTTTAGTTCCTACTCTCACTCCCATAACTATCCTAATCGATGTTTCAAAATCTAATATTAAGCACTTCCTAAACCATGCTAGCTATATAATAACACCCTCCAAATGATCCAATTCATGCTGAATAATTTGGGATGGCATACCAGAAAAACTCAACTGTTTTGGCATCCATCGTTCATCTAAATAAGCAACCTCAATCGATTCATAACGTCTGGTTGGGCGACTTCCTTCTAAAGACAAACAAGACTCCTCCGTTTGAAAAGATGAAGACTTGCTTACCAAAACAGGATTAAACATAACCAGATTGACAAAACCGATATTGACGATAATAACACGCTTTTTGACTCCGATCATATTGGCTGCCATACCTACACAGGCATCCTTATGAAACTCCAGCGTATCACGTAAATCCTTTGCCAAATAGAGGTCTTCTTTAGTCGCCTCTGTCGATTTTTGTCCTAGAAAAAAGGACATCCTTTACGATAGTTTTTTATCATCTATTTACTCCCATATTGTTTCTTATCTAAACTATGAAATCATATGTCCTTTATTTATCAGCTTCATATCCAAAGACATGAAAAAAACTAGCCACCCCATTCCTTATCTCTGAACCAAGGGATTTCAATTACATATATAATTTCCTCAGCTTATTATATCAAAAATAGCTGACTTCTAGGAAAAACAGCTAAAAAAAAAGAAACCCGCAGGCTTCTTTTCTTATTTTATAGAGAGGCTTATTAACCAGGTCAGGCCTATTAATTAAACAATACCTTGAGCTGACATTGCATCTGCAACTTTAAGGAATCCAGCAATGTTTGCACCCACAACAAGGTTACCTTCTTGACCAAACTCTTTAGCAGCAGCTGCAGCATTTTCATAGATACCCTTCATGATATCGTAGAGTTTAGCATCAACTTCATCGAATGTCCATGATGTACGTCCGCTATTTTGTGCCATTTCAAGAGCTGATACAGCAACACCACCAGCGTTAGCAGCTTTGGCAGGACCGAATGATACACCAGCTTTAAGGAAGACATCAATAGCTCCCAAAGTTGAAGGCATGTTAGCACCTTCTGAAACAGCAAGAACGCCATTTGCTACAAGTTTTTCTGCATCTGTTTCATCCAATTCGTTTTGTGTTGCACATGGGAAAGCCAAGTCAGCTTTGATAGACCAAACTGTCTTTTCACCACCAGCAGGTGTGAAAGTTGCATTTGGACGAGCTTCTGCATATTTCACGATACGTTCACGTTTAACTTCTTTGATTTCTTTCAACAAATCAACGTCGATTCCATCTGGATCATAAACAAAACCAGATGAATCAGAACATGTCACAGCTTTAGCACCTAGACTTTGCAATTTTTCAATAGCGTAAATCGCAACGTTACCTGCACCTGAAACAACTGCTGTTTTACCGTTAAAGTTTTCACCACGTGCATTAAGCATTTGTTCTGCAAAGTAAACAGCACCGTAACCAGTTGCTTCTGTACGAGCAAGTGATCCACCCCAGTTCAAACCTTTACCAGTAAGAACACCTGTGTATTCGTTACGAATACGTTTGTATTGACCATAGAGGTAACCAATTTCGCGTCCACCAACACCGATATCACCAGCAGGCACGTCTGTATCTGCACCGATGTGTTTGCTCAACTCAGTCATGAAGCTTTGGCAAAAACGCATGATTTCGTTGTCTGATTTACCTTTAGGATCGAAGTTTGATCCACCTTTACCACCACCGATTGGTTGACCAGTCAATGAGTTTTTAAAGATTTGTTCGAAACCAAGGAATTTAATGATTGATTGGTTTACTGATGGGTGGAAACGAAGACCACCTTTATAAGGACCAATAGCTGATGAGAATTGTACACGGAAACCACGGTTTACCTGTACTTGACCTTTATCATCAACCCATGGTACACGGAATGAAACGATACGTTCTGGTTCAACCAAACGTTCCAAAAGGTTTTCTTCGATATATTTAGGATATTTATCGAAGACAGGGACAAGTGAATTGAAGACTTCTTCAACTGCTTGAAGGAACTCAGCCTCGTGGCTGTTTTGAGCTTTCACTTTTTCAAAAACGCTAGCAACGTATTCTTTACCTGTTGTCATATCAATGTTTCCTTTCAAATAATTACCTTAGTAATTTAATCACATGAATAGTATAAATTTTCAGAATCTTATTGTCAAGTGATTTTTTGTCAATTTTTTTTGATTTGCATGTTAGAATTTATGACATAGCTAATTCTTCCTCTTTTGTAAAAACCTATCACGTCAATAATCTAAGCGTTTATTTTTGGGTTATTCTTTCAAAAATTTTCTCCTTATTTAAAGACTTGAAGCTGAATTTGTTTGAAAAAACAATTTAGTTATTTTACTATTTCATCTATTTACATTACCTCGAAACTATACCACCATTAATTTAGTAAATTTACTATATTTAAAAAGGATAACCCTATGAAAAGAAAACATCTATCAGGAAAGAGTATTGGTATTGTTTTTGGAACATTTGCACCAATGCATGTAGGACATGTCGACCTCATCACAAAGGAAAAACGCGCTAACGACAACGTCCTTGTCATCGTAAGTAGCAGCAACACACAAAAATGATCGTGGGACACGCACAGGCCTGTCGCTCAACCGACGCTTTCGTAATGTCCGTGAAGTTTTCTACGATGATGAACTCATCGTTGTGGATAAACTAGACGAAGCCGATATGCCTCCCTATCCAGAAGGTTGGGTGCCATGGGTTAACTGCGTCAAATACCTTATCACTAAGAATACGGATGGTCCCGAAAAAATTACCTTCTATGTTGGAGAGTCAGAGTACGTGATCGAGCTCAATCGCTACTACCCTCAAGCTCAGGTAGAACTCATCGAGCGTTCTATTATCAATATCTCTGCTACTGAGATTCACGATAATCCTATAGAAAATTGGTGATTTATCACCAAACCTTTCCGTCGCCACTTTACTCGTAAGGTCCTAGTTGTCGGATCTGCCAGTGGAGGAAAAACAACCCTTGTTAAGGATTTAGCTCGTACTTACAACGCCCTTTGCTCACTTGAATATGCCAGAGAATATCAAGAGAAGTATAATGTTCGAGATGACGAGTTGTATACCAATGATTATATTCACCTCTTAACCGATCAATATGCCCAGACAGCTGAGATTATTGACAACGGGCAACACTCATGGCTTATTTTTGCAGACACCAACTCAACGGTCACTAAGGTATATATCGACTACTATTTGAAAGAAAACATCTCACAAGAAGAGTTTGATCTATTAGATCGACTCTATCAGGTAACCCAAGCTCGTGAAAAATGGGATTTGATTTTTGTGATACTACCAAAATCAAACTATGTAGATGATGGTTCCCGTGACATGACTATGGCTGATAACCGAACACGGGATTGGTTTACCAAACATCTCTTGGACCTACTATCACCATTCAAGGATAAAATCGTTATTTTAGTAGAAAACTGTGATAGTGACAGTTTTTTTCGCTGACAACTACCATTACGCCAAGAAGACAATTAAAGAACGTCTGCATATCGAAATCTAATGGATTGCTTCAGCAAAAGCATTTTCACTTAAAATTTAACAATATAGACTAGGAGGCTAAAAATATGTCTAAAACCTTTGAAAACTTCTGGTAGCGAAAAACTACTTCCTGAAAATCTACAGTAATGAAGAATTGGATAAGTATGCCAAACCCTCAGTAACTGTAGACTCAGTCATCTTCCGCTATTTTGAAGAAAGAGTCCAAACCTTGCTTATCAAACGAAAAAATCATCCCTACATGGGAAAATATGCTCTTAGTAGTGGCTTCGTTCAAGAGCAAGAAGACCTCAATACGGCTGTCTGTCGTGAAGTACGTGAGGAGACATCAGTTCAACTGAACACTGATCACATCGAGCAACTCGTTACAGTAGGAACACCTTATCGAGATCCTCGTATGTGGACCATTACAATAGCTTACCTCTGTTTCATGGCTTTTAATGATATTCAAATGGATAAGGCTGCCGATGATGCAGCATCTACGCATTGGTTAGATATCGCGCTATGGTCAATGGCAAGTTGCAGCTTACTGATGGTGACAAGACGCTGTATCATGATGACCTCGCCTTTGACCACTGGGAAATCCTTTTGATTGCTATGGAACGTATTAAGGGAAGACTCTAATATTGCCTAACTATCCTCAACATTATGCCAGAGGAAAATACCTTTACCGCCTACCTTCAGCTGTTTGGGACCTTTAATGAAACATACCTTAAAATGGATTCCACAAATTTCTTACGTCGCTTTAAACATCTTTTCCAAAAAATCAGGACGCCAAGTAGCTACCAGAACTAAAAAAGCCGCTACCTACACTTATCAGACCTAACCAATCTAAAGTAGGTTTTGTTTGACAATTTTTACCTTACGTAGTAGTATTAAGAAAAATTAATAAGAGGTAGCATATGAAAAGTTTTACATTAATTAGCGGGATTCTCATTATTCTTTTAGGTGTCTTTTTCTTCGCTAATCCTACAAGCATTCTTGCCATTGTTGGTTGGATTTTTGCTCTAATGATGCTCATTTCTGGGGGTTCAAGTCTCATGGTTTATTTCAAACGTGATAACGAGAACCGTTCCTTCTTCCAATTACTTCAAAGTGTCATTTCGATTGTTTTTGGTATTATTTTGCTATCGGCATCGGTATGGGTACTCTCAGGTGTCGCTGTGACCATCATCGCTTGGTGGCTCCTTGTCTCAGCCTTTACCCAAGGCTTCCAAGCTTATCACCAACGTCAGTTTGGTTTTTCAGGGCAACCTGCTTTGTCAATCGCCTTGATTTGTTTAGTATTTGGAGTCTTGCTCTTTTGTGCACCATTTTTCTCAGCCTTTCTTATTGGTCGCTTTGCAGCCTCCTTAATTATCTTTGCAGGTGTATCTGTCCTCTCCTTTTCATTCCGCTTATGGTAGAACAAAGTTATTTCACTACGTAATAATATAAAAAAGCCTTGCATATGCAGGGCTTTTAGCATGCTTTGAATGTTAAAGAGTTTATCCCTCTAGCCCACTCAAATACTCATAACGTTCGTATTTTTCAAGTAAGGTTTCATTAGTGGTGTCTAAATCACGTTGAAGACTTGCTAGCTGTCCATAATCACTAGCATTTTCAAGCATGGCTGCTTCAATCTCTTCGATTTTAGATTCGAGGTCGGTAATTTCATCCTCGATAATCGCCCACTCTTGTTTTTCAAAATAGCTCATGCGTCTTTTATCTTCTTTGACTTTCTCAACCTTAACTCTAGCTTGCTCTTTTTCTTTCTCTAGAAGGGCTGATTGCTCTTGTAAGAAGGCTTTTTCATCAAGGTAGTCAGTATAGTTGCCAAAGAACTCACGCACCCCACCCTCCTCAAAAGCTAGAATCTTGTTAGCCACCTTGTCCAAAAAATAGCGGTCGTGACTGACGGTTACAACAGGGCCACCAAAACCATTGAGGAAGTTCTCCAAAACAGTCAAAGTCGCAATATCCAAATCATTTGTCGGCTCATCCAAAAGCAGAACATTAGGCTTTTCAATCAGAATCTTGAGTAGATAAAGACGTTTCTTTTCTCCACCAGATAGCTTGGCAATCTGTGTTCCATGGGTAGAACGAGAAAAGAGGAATTGCTCTAAGAGCTCTGTGATGCTGGTGGTCCCAACAGTTGTTTTGACTTCATCTGCGACTTCTTGTAAGTAGTTAATGACACGCTTGCTCTCATCCATATCTTTAATTTGCTGTGAGAAATAGCCAATACGTACAGTCTCACCAATATCTAAGACACCAGCTGTGGGAACAAGGTCACCATTAATCAGATTGAGCAAGGTTGATTTTCCGACACCGTTATCCCCAACAATACCGATACGGTCACGGTTTTGCATGATAAGATTGAAGTCACTGAGAATTGGCTTACCATCTTCATAAGCAAAATCGACATGTTCGAAGTTAACTACCTTCTTACCAATGCGGCTAGTCTCAAAGTTAATTTCAAAATCGTCATTATTGAGCGTTTGGTGAACCTCACCCTTAAGCTCCTTAAAACGATTGATGCGAGCCTGTTGCTTAGTCGCACGTGCCTGTGGTTGCGTTCGCATCCATGCCAACTCCTGCTTATAGAGTTGCTTTTTCTTATGAAGAGCTGCAGCATCACGCTCATCTTGTTCAGCCTTGAGTCGCACGTAATCTTGATAATTCCCTTGGTACTCAATCAGATTTGCCTGGTCTAGCTCAAAGATGCGTGTTGCCACACTATCCAAGAAATAACGGTCGTGGGTAATAAAGAGGACCGTTTTTTTTGGAAGACTTGAGAAAATTAGTCAACCAAGCAATGGTATCAATATCCAAATGGTTGGTTGGTTCGTCCAAAAGTAAAAGATCAGCATCATTCAAGAGAACCTGAGCCAACTGCACACGGCGTCTGAGACCACCTGAGAGGTCTCCAACCTTTTGAGAGAGGTCTGACAAACCTAGCTTAGATAAAACCGTCTTAACCTCGCTCTCAATGGACCAAGCATCAAGACTATCCATCTCAGCCATAACCTTCTCTAAACGAGATTGATTATCCTCAAAATAATCCGCCACGAGGGTCTCATATTCACGAATCAAGGCCATCTCACGAAGGTCTGATGACAAGACCGTATCAAGCACTGTCTTGCCATCATCAAATTCAGGCTCCTGAGTTAAATAAGCAATCTTATAACCATTAGCCTTGGTAAAAGGTGACACGTCACCATCAAAACCAATACGCTCTGATACAACATCTAACAAGGTTGTCTTACCAGTCCCATTGACACCAATAATCCCAATACGATCCAGATCATGGATAATAAATGAAATCTCTTTAAAAACCGTCTTGTCCCCAACGGACTTGGTCAATTTTTCAACAATAAAATCTGACATCTTACTTCCTTTTTACAAATAACACCGCTACGGATCCTACGCATGTTCTGTAGCGGTGTGTCATTTTTATTACGTCTTTAGACTTGTTTCATAGCTTGAACAAAGGCCATGATGGATTCCTCATCATTAGCTAATTTACCATCAACGATAGCATTTTCGATAGCTTTGAGAGTACGACCAAGATCTGGACCAGGTTTGAATCCCAGCTCCTTCATCAGCTTGTCACCATTAACAACGATCTCGTGCTTATCATGAATGAGCAACTGACCATCCAACTCGGCAATACGCTCATAATCCACATCCAATCTCTGAGCCTGTCTCAAGGTTTCAGCTTCCTTTAAGAGGTCCTTACCATAATGATAAACATCTTGTTTGGTCACTTCCCTCTCCATTCGGAATCTAAAAATCTCAATCAAAGACTGAACGGTCTTCTGAAAATTGACAGATGTCTTCCATTTTTTAAGAAAAGAGCGTGGATTATCGTGCTTGAGAGCCAGAAGAGTTGCCGCCCAGGCCTGCTCAGAACTCGTAAATCTAAAGTCTTCAGCATAATCTGCTACAAAAGACTGCCATTCCTCTGCTGTCTCTTGAAAATCTGGCAGATACTGATATGCCTTAGTCGCTAGAAGAGCCTTAATCCCTTTTTTCCAATGTGGTGCCAAGAGCAACTTATCAAACTCGATGAAACTTCGCTCAATCGAAATCTTTTCCAAAAGAAAAGCATGACTAGTCATAGCCTCAAAAGTCTTTTCTTCAATATCGAAGTCTAAGCTCGCTGCAAAACGTAGCCCACGCATGATGCGAAGGGCATCTTCGTTAAAGCGTTCCTCAGCCTTACCAACAGCCCTTAAGACACGGTTGTCCAAATCAGCAAGACCATTGAACTTATCAATAACCTCAGCATTTTCATTAAGAGCAAAAGCATTGACTGTAAAATCACGACGCTTAAGGTCCTCTTCCAATGAACGTACAAAGGACACGCTAGACGGACGACGGTAATCCACATAGACATCTTCTGTTCGGAAAGTTGTCACCTCATACTCACCGCCATTTTCTAAAACCAAAACAGTCCCATGCTCAATACCGATATCTACCGTACGCTCAAAAATCTGTTTAGTCTCCTCAGGATAAGAAGACGAAGCAATGTCAACATCGTGAATAGGACGGTTGAGAAGGGCATCGCGGACTGAACCACCAACAAAGTAAGCCTCAAACCCTGCAGCCTTAATTTTCTCTAATATTGGTAAAGCCTTCTGAAATTCAGAAGGCAAATAACTTAATTTCATAGTAAATGTTCCAAACCATAAACAAGCTGATCACGTTTAACCACTTCTTTAATACCAAGATTGACCCCGCTCATAAAAGAAATACGGTCATAAGAATCGTGACGTAAGGTCAATCCTTCTCCTTGGGCACCAAAGATAACCTCTTGGTGAGCCACAAGACCTGGCAAACGAACACTGTGAATACGGAAACCATCAAACTCTGCACCACGTGCTCCAGCAAGTGTTTCCATTTCATCCTCAGCTCCCTGACGTTTGCTCTCGCGAACCTCACGAATAAGTTCAGCTGTTTTCACTGCTGTACCTGATGGCGCATCTTTCTTTTTATCGTGGTGAAGCTCAATGATTTCAAGATCTGGGAAATATTTACTAGCTTCTGCTGCAAACTTCATAAGAAGGATAGCACCAATAGCAAAATTAGGAGCAATCAATCCACCTATAGACTTGTCTTTAGAAAGATCTGTCAATTTCTGAATTTGTGCTTCAGTAAAGCCTGTTGTTCCTACAACCGGTGCAAAGCCATTTTCCAAGGCAAAACGGGTATTTTCATAGGCAACAGCAGGAATGGTGAAATCTACCCAAACATCTGCATCGAAACCAACCAAATCAGCTTTATCCGTGAAGACAGGAACACCATCCACTTCCTTTTCTGCCGCAAACGGGTCAAGCAAGGCAGCCAAGGTCAATTCATCATCTCCCTTAACCATTTCAACCGCAGTTGAACCCATTCTTCCTTTAAATCCGGCAACAATAACTTTAATAGACATATTATTTTTCCTCTCTATTGATTTCGCTCATAGGCAAGCCTGATTCCAGATGGAACGTACTTATTTGGTAAATTTAGGTGTTAAACCTAGCACTAGCGCTCCCTCGACCAAGTGCGTCGCAATCACAGCACATAAGGATACCACCGATGAAACAGTAATCCCTTGAGCTTCCAGCTGACTTTTAAAAGCCTCAGCCTTTTCAGGAGCATTGGTATGAAGGATGCTAAGCTCCATTTCACGATTGTCTTCGGCTAGGGCAACCAAGCGTTTCCTAGCTTTCTTCTCTGTACGTACCTTTTCAAAAACAACGATTTTGCCTTCAGCATTAAAATGTAAAATGGGTTTGATAGATAAGATATTCCCCAAATAGCTGAGCCATTCGACAGGCGGCCACCCTTAACAAGGTGATTAAGATCATCCACAAGAATATAAGCCGTCGTGTTTTCTACTTGCTCCTCGAGCTTCTTCAAAATATTCTCGAATGACATTCCTTGCTCTGACCAATGCAAAACGTTTCTAACCATAGCACCCATAGGAGCTGCCGTGATTTTAGTCTCGTGAAAAGCAACCTTCAACTTGGCATGATCTTCAATCAAAAACTGACTATTAGCCCAAAAACCAGAAATCCCCGAAGAAAGGAAAAGCCCAATGACATGGGTATATCCTTGCTCCCCCAACTCCATGAAAAGGTTATCCAAGTTCGGCTAGATTAGGTTGTGATGTCTTGAGCAGTTCCTCAGAGTTTGCCATTTTCTCATAAAACTGATTCACATCCAAGTTCTTTCCTTCAACAAAAGGCTGTTCCTCAACGATAACCGGAATATCTAAAATATAAACATCAGCATGCCCCTGAATTTCAGTAGGTGGATTAACCGATGAATCCGTAATAACTGCTAAAGACATCTTAGAACTCCAAGTTAATTCCTGGACGATCCAAGGCGATTTCAGTCACTTCATAAGTCAAACGCTGAAGTGTATCCAATAGCGGTGCTGCTAAATACTCAGCTTCTTCTTGTGAGAAATCTTTTGGGTTATTGACGATACGGTTTTGAATATGGTTCATTTGAGAAACAATCCCTGAGATAACAAACTCATCACGAACAATCATAAATTGCAAAACAGCTACAACCGACGTATTGTTAGCTTCTTTATCTTTATGGTGCAACTGAAACGTTACTTCAACATTTGTTTTAGGAACACCATTCTCTTTTTCCCACTCATGGTTACGAACATCATAGTGGTAACGGTTAACAAATACTTTTTCGTGAATTAAATCCATTAGTTATTATTCTCCTTGATAAAATCACTCTTTATTATAGCATAAATATGTTTTATTATGGGAATATTATTGACAGAAAAATGAGTATTTAAACTGATTTTGACAGTACTAATAAGCACTAGCAAACTCAAAAACTTTGACTTGACCGTCAAGCTACTAAAACAGAGCTCCTTCACCAGAAAAGAGCCCTTATATTAATATCTAACAGTCCCTCAGAGAACGTTTCTGTTGTCCCTGTTCATCAAAATTCTCAGGAGCTAACCAATTCTCAAATCGTTCTTTAAGCCTTGGCCACTCACTATCAATAATCGAGAACCAATCCGTATTTCGACTACGTCCCTTATAAATAGCATGATTACGAAAACACCCTTCATAGGTAAAACCAAGTCTCTGAGCTGCAGTCACAGAAGGACGGTTGAGACTGTCACATTTCCACTCATAACGACGATAGTTGAGGCCTTCAAAGACATATTTCATAACCAGATATTGAGCTTCTGTGGCTACCCGAGTTTTTTAGTATAGCAGGAGCCAAAATTCACCCGTCCCATCTCTACACTACGATTTTGGGTGTAATAGCCATGAGTGAGAAAGTACCCAGAACCTTCCCTGAAACTTTATCCCTAATGGCAAAGAAATAAGGGTTAGAAGACTGCTCATAGTCTTCCAAACACTGACGTACTGCTTCTTCAGATTCAAAAGGATCCGCATACATATAGGTCCAGTCTGAAAGAATCTGATTGGTAAAGTAGAAGTCTAGAATATCTTCATAGTGTTCTGCTACCGTCAAATGTTCAACACTACAATAACGACCTTCTAATAGAGCAACATCTGGCATTTTACCTGGACTGGTATCTGCTAGACTTGGCCCTATTTCTTGTTGGTAGTGATTTAAAGGCATAGGTATCTTCCTTTCATAAATAAGAAAAGCCTACACAAAAGTGCAGACTTTAGCTGAATTATTTAGCAACTGGGTATACAGATACTTGTTTTTTGTCGCGACCTTTACGTTCAAAACGTACAACACCTTCAACTTTAGCGAAGAGTGTATCATCACCACCACGGCCTACGTTTACACCTGGGTAGATGTGTGTACCGCGTTGACGGTAAAGGATTGATCCACCTGATACAGTTTGTCCATCAGCTGCTTTAGCTCCAAGACGTTTAGCTTGTGAATCACGACCATTGGAAGTAGAACCCCCACCTTTTTTGTGGGCGAAAAGTTGCAAGTTTTCAAGAGTTTTCAACATAAGATTTGTGTCCTTTCTTAGTGATTAGTCGTTAGCTTACGCGTTGATAGCGTTGATAACAACTTTTGTATAAGGTTGACGGTGACCTTGTTTACGGTGGCTACCTTTTTTAGGTTTGTATTTGAAAGTGACAACTTTCTTTTGTTTACCTTGTTTTTCGATAGTTCCGACAACAGTAGCTCCCTCAACAACTGGAGTACCTACTACAGTTTTATCACCACCGACAAGAACAACTTCGTTAAAAGTTACTTCTGATCCAGCTTCAGCGTTGATTTTTTTCAACGTAGATTGCTTGACCTACTTCAACTTTAACTTGTTTTCCACCAGTTTTGATGATTGCGTATGTGCTCATGATGCACCTCCTATTAAAATTTTTAATATATCTGAGGTTTCCCTCTGTGAAGACTCGCCTAGTACTGCGGGGACGAACCCACTTACAAAAACAGTAGTCGTGCGGTTGCACAGGACGTGCATTTAGTCAACGTTACAATTCTATCACTTTTTCCCCGATAATGACAAGAGAAAAAGATTTTTTTGATTACCCTTATTCTGCCAATTTAAGTTTAATCACCTAATACGCCATCTAGTCCACTCTTACACCATGCTTACCTAGGAAAGTCTTAGCCAAATCTTGCTCAATCTTATCTAAAGAAAGACTCCTATCAGTTATTAAAATCTGATACCGCTCCGTTCCTTCAAAATAGAAATGGTTCAAAGACTGATAGCCATTATTTTCATAAAAAGCCAGACGTTTTAGTCGTTGAGTACGGTTAGAAGCATCCTCTTCATCCATAGACTCAATCATAAGCACACATGGTCGTCTTCCTGCTTCTTCCCTACTTGTGCTAAAATTTGACTACCGTAACCCTGCGACTGTTTACTTTCCTCAACCGCAAGAAAGAGTAGGTAGACCAGGTTATTAGTACAGATTGCATAGGTAAAACCAATAAAAACTTCCTGATCAAAATAAGCCAAGAATGATTGCCCATTTTTCAAACTATTCCAAGACAATTGCCGTAGTGGGAGTCTCTCCTCCACAGGGAAAGCCGCTTCATAAAGTGAAGCGACCTTCCTGAATGTTGGTGTCAGAGGACAAATGTTACGAACCTCTAGTGTTATTTCCCTAACCAATAACCTTCTTATAATCTTCTGGTGTCGCCACATGAGCATGCTCACGTTGACGATCAAGCAAATGACTAAGGAAGTCACGGTTCCCCAAGGCTTCTTTAAGTGTTTGTTTAAATTGCCCAGCATTCATAGGTGAGAAAATATTGCTTGGTGCAGTATAATCTGGACCATGGCTTGTGTTCGTAAAAGCTAGGATAAGCAAGTTATTTTCAAAGGCAGCACGTGTCGCCGACAGGATTTCATTTTGGTGGTTAATATCCAAATAGAAATCAGCCTGTTGATAGAGACGCTTAACCTGCTCCGTTGTAATATTCGGATAAAGGCTAACATTACTATATTTAGCTAAATCCATCAGGCGGCTTGACATTTCAGTGATTGCCCCAATATGGTAGTGCATGGTAGGTACTTCACTAACAATGCTTTCCAAGTGTTCAATCTGATCTGAGTTAGTCAAGATAAGTGCTTGATTTTGGAAATTATTCTGACGGGCAAATGGATACATGAAGCCAAGGAAAGCCACACGAGAAGCCTGCTCGGAACTAATCAGTTTTAGAAGATTTGTGTAAGCTGTGTATTCTTGCACAACAATCTTAGTTTGACGGTGATTGCTATCAAGAAGGAGACGCATGTTCCCAGGAACAGTGTCAGTGATAGGCTCTTGCCAGAAGAGGACATCTTGACCAGTATTTGGAAGATTCATAGCTGTCAAGAAAGGTGTTGATAAGGAGTTATAAAGGATACGCCGCAAATCATAACCAGCTTCTTTAAGATAAAAGACTACAAACTCTGATTTATTTTTGAAAATGTAGACCTTGTCTTTCCAATTCAAGATAACGTCTTTGGTCAAATGGTTAACGACGATAACTTCCTTGTTGTCTGGAGTGAAATAACTAGTAATGGTCGCTTCTTGCTTAATATTGTAAGTTGTTTGTGAGAAACGATACCCCTTGTTATTGTAGTGATCAGTCACGCGCAAGCGACCCGACTCATCATACCAATCCACAGCTTTAACTAGACGCTGATGAGTAGGATGCGCATAGTGAATATGGCCACGTTTCTTATCAAAACGGAAGATTTCCGCGTTGCTATTTGTTCCTAAAATTTCCCAATAATCAGGCACGGGTACTTGATTAAAGTAAAGTGCAGAACCCTGAACCTTATCAAAGCCTGTGAAAAAAATGGTAAGGTGAGGTCACATCGCTAGGTAGAAAGCCATTATCTGAAAGACAAACTGTTGTATTCACATAGCCAGCGACAATCAGCGAGTAATGGAGATCCCAACTACCTTGACTATAGTCTTCAAATAAATTAATCATGATCAGTCATCTCCCTTACTAAGTTAAGCCACTTCTGCTCGATTTCCTCTGTCAAAAAGCCTTTAGCGATATCATAAGAGACTTGATGAATATGATCTAAATCTGAACGATTGAAGAAAGCTACAATTTTCTCTGCCAAGGCTGCTACAATAGCAGGCTCATCATCTTTTTCAAATCGAGGGATTAAGTAACCATTTTCATTATCCTTGATAAAAGTTTGGTTTCCATAACGGACATCAAAACCAATCATACCAAGGCCCGAACCAACAGCTTCTAGAAGTGTCAAGCCAAAACCTTCACTCTTAGAACCTGATAGGTAAAGTTCGTAATCCTTGTAGACTTCTATTAAATCCTGGTGACCCTTGAGATGGATGTAATCCTGAGCTTGATTTTCCTCGATGATTGCCTTAAGCTTGGATTCTTCAGCACCTGTACCAAAGATATCAAAGTTAACTTGTGGCAGACTTTCTTTAGCCTTGACAACAGCCTTAACCAGCCAATCCACGTGCTTTTCATTGGCCAAACGTGAAGCTGTGATGATTGAGAATGGTTTACGCTCTCCTTCAGGCTCTCTCAGTTTATCCACACTTCCCACAGGAATCGTTACGATATGAGGTTTAAATGGTGTATATTTGTTGAACTGATCTAGCATAATGCTACGTTGACACTCTGTCGCTGTGATGAAGAAATCAACCTTATCTGCATTGCTGAATTGGTACTCATAGAAGTTATTCCAAAGAATAGTCTTGTCTGTCACAGCATTTTCACTAAAGTGCTCTGCATGGACAACAACTCCAAGCTTAGCTGGTTTAGTATTACGGAAAACAGCCTGTCCTGTACCAGTTGCACGGTCCAAAATGACAATGTCTTGATCGGTTAGACCTAGTTGAGACATAAAGTAGGCAATAAACTCCTGCTTGGAAGACAGAATCTTATCTGGGAAACGGAAGACACTATCCTTACCATCAACAATTTCATCGTAAGCAATACTGCCATCTTCATTGAAGAAACGGCGTTGATAGAGGTGGGCCTTATTATCTACCGGTGTGTAGTACTCTGTAAACATCTTAGTATATGAATAAAAGTCTTTACGAATTAGGCAACCACGCGATACTTTTTCCACACGATGGACAATATCTTCACCCTCTTTACGCAAATAAGCGGCGTAAAAAATATCTTCCTTGGTACAAAAGAGTTTAACCACTTTGCCATTAATCTCACGACGCGTAATGTCATAAGGAATTTCCTTTTCCAAATCCTTGACAGTATAGGTCGTTGGGGCAATCTTAAGGTCTGTAAAATAGCTGTAAAGCCAGATGATATCTTCATCTGAAAATCCCATGTTACGGACCAAATCAGAAAGATTGTCCTGCAAGAACATATCCATAAAGACAAACTTAGCCTTAATACCTGTGTTTTTGAAAATTGTAGAACGGTAGGCCTGGGCATACTCAACACCACTTGATGCCCAACCGATTCCTAAATTGATGTTATAAACAGTCATGCAGTTTCCTTTCTAGGTAAAAGTTCAACATCGACATTTCTTTTTCGATATAGCTAACTCTAATGATACCTGGGCGAT